>Ga0207889_1000018_pt1 | contig 230751 bp, 229 predicted proteins | sample LinPmetageLP47_FD_184058 | JGI IMG/M metagenome (GOLD analysis project Ga0207889, IMG submission 184058) | Marine viral communities from the Pacific Ocean - LP-47 (SPAdes) | ecosystem: Environmental > Aquatic > Marine > Oceanic | place: Pacific Ocean | collected 2011-06-12 | reverse complement strand
ATTTCCACGAGTCTCTCCTGAGTCAACATCGGCCGCCGCTCTGATCATTTGATTAGGCGGCCATTTTGCTTCAGGTGGGTCAATTTTAAGTCGACGTTGGTGGGTCAGTATTACTCCGGCGGTGACAGTAGTAAGGCTGTTTGCGTTTCGTATCAGCGGGATCCTTGACCCACTCATACCAACCGTCCGCAGGGACTAGGCAGCGCCCATTCTTCCAGACGCTCAACCAATATCGGCTAGTGACAGCGGTTTCCAGTCTCGCATTGATGGCCGGGGGGCGCTTGCCATTGCCACGGGCCCAGTGCGGTGCGTAGCTCCAGGGAACCTCGCTCATTCTCAAGCCATCTTCATCCCAATGCAGAAGCTGAACCCGCGTGGTGGGTGCAACGTTGTATCGGTCAATTGTGTTGTCGTTCGGCTCAAAAGCGAGCGACGCTTGCCAGTTTAGTTTCTCGAGGTAACGCACTTGGGATTGATATTGAGTGAAGCGTCCGCACATGCCTGTTCCGCCTATCTGGTATTTGCACTTTTCTTTGACCTTGAACGCGCAATTTCGTTTACTGTTTTTATGTACAGTATTTATCAAGGTTGATTGATATGGAAACGGTGACGATTTTAGGTCCTGTGGGCAGCTCCGATATTGGGCTGCCCTTTTTTTCCTCTCGGGTTTCTGCGGGCTTCCCGTCACCGGCGCAAGATCACATGGAGCAGACACTTTCGCTCGATGAGCTGCTTGATATCGATGCTCCCCATACCTACTTGGTGCGTGCCGAGGGCGACAGTATGACTGGTGCGGGGATTCTGGACGGGGATGTGTTGGTGGTGAGTCGTGCATTGACCGGCAAGCATGGTGATGTGGTCATTGCTGCGATCAATGGTGAAACCTTTGTTAAGCGACTGGCTGTGCGGGGAGAGGAGGTGGTACTGCACTCCGAGAACCCCAGGTATCCACCGCGGTATGTGCTCGAAGGGGACGATTTTATGATCTGGGGAGTAGTGACAGACAGTATTCGCAGGCACCGATGCCATGGCTGAACCTGTTTTTGCGCTGATCGACTGCAATTCCTTTTACGCGTCGTGCGAAAGAGTGTTTCGCCCTGACTTAAATCGGGTGCCGATCGTAGTCCTCAGCAATAACGATCTGAGGGGTGGAAACCGTTAGTAAATCCTGTAGAGTCCGCGCCACCTTCTGAACCGGTCTGGGACAGCCGTTTCCAGCCTTCAAGAGGAAAACCATCAGCACTGGCTTAAGGCAGCGGTATGAGGCTTGTATTTGCAACAAAAGACCTAACCCTGGCAGGTAGATCCTTCGAAGGCTTTCCGTTGCTGATTGGGTCTGAGGGATGGCCAGTCGAGCCAGCGCAAACCTTTCTTTGGCAAGCACTAATCGAGTCAGGGGAGTCTCTGAGCGATCTGACGTGGGAAGCCTACGGACGCCGTCTATACGATTACTTCGCCTTCCTGGACGCCAATGGCTTGGCCTGGAACGAAGAAAGCCCGGCCCACGGTCTCAGCGTTCTCTCCAGGTACAGGGATTGGTCTAGTGGAGAATTATCTCTTGATCCTGGCACGGTGAATAATCGCCTGGCTCTGGTCGTTAGGTTCTACCGATGGGCCAAACAGCGCGGCCTTATCACTATCCTTCCTTTTGGAGAGAAAAGGGTGAGAGCGGCTCCTCACCATGGACTCCTTACGCACGTTGCGAGGCCTGGAGTCGAGACCACCAAAGTGTCGGTGATGGTGCGTGACCGTAAGCGACCGACAAAATTTCTGACGAAAGACCAGGTCAAGGTATGCCTTGCAGCGGATACTGATCCTAGTCACCAAATACTGTTCCATCTCATGGTTCGTACTGGACTTCGCTCCTGTGAGGCAAGGTCATTCCCCCTAAAGTACGTTTTCAATCCCAGATTAAAAAAAGGGCTGCGCCCTGGGCAGATGATAAGCATCGCTCTTGATCCTTCTGACATGCATATCAAGTACGACCGCCCGAGAACCATTGATGTGCCTTGGTCGTTGATGGAGGACATGTGGTCTTATTCCCTTTATCAGCGTGAGATTCGTAAATCTCAGGGTAATGGATCCGTGACGGCGCTATTGCTTACCAACGAAGGCAGGCACTACTCCAAAGATTCTGTTGTGGATGTTATGAAGTCTTATGAGCATAAGTGCGGCTTCTACGTTCGTGCACATATGCTTCGCCACACCTATGGTACTTACACGCTGCTGGCCCTTCGGAAAAGTAAAGACTTTGAAGGTGAACCGTTACTGTATGTAAGAGACAGGCTGGGCCATTCTGACGTCCAAACAACAATGATATATCTGCATCTGATCAATCAGCTTGAGGCTCAATCCGTACTTGCGCATGAAGATGAGATTGACATGATGTTCATGGCTAGCGCCACGAAGCAGATCTGAGGTAGTTACATTGGCAAGGCAAAAAAACTACACGGCATCGTTGAAAACCATCACAGAGGGATTCGAGACTGTTGAAAATGATATCTACATTGATCTTCCGAGAAACCCTAGAAACCATAAAAAACTAGACCATACAAAATATCTAGGTCTGGGCTTCGATGCCTGGGCAATTCAAAGCTTGCATGTCATAAGGACATTACTTCACGGAGAAAATTTCTCTGTGGCGACCTTGATAAGTTATTCTTCAAACGGGCTTCGGTATTTTTTAGCGTTCTTGGCCGGTGGAGCGGTCGAGTCACCTCCCGCTACACCTAATAATCTAAGCAAGCGGCATTTGGAGCGTTTCGTCTCTTGGCTCAAACTGAAATATCCGAACGGATCGACAGCCAAGAATTACTACACTAGCTTCAAGTCGCTCGTGATCGTCATGGCTGATTACGGTTTCGTAGAAGGCGATCTTGATGACCTGCTGCCACCAAACCCGTTTCCAAACAATGCTCAAGTCACCAAAGATGCAGATCCCCTAACCATTGGGGAAATGCAAAGGCTGCTAGGAGCATTGAAATCCGATCTTGTCGCAATTCATAAAGGAACATTTTTAGGTAATGGCGCCGAGGCGATGACAGTGATGTTAATAATCACTGCCGCAAGATCGGGTATCAATACCACGCCACTGCTAGAAATGAAAAGGGATGCCTTGCAGCCTCACCCATTTATTCCTAGTCTGCGCTTGATTACGACGATGAAGCGACGGGGCAAAGGTGCGCAGAGCAAAACGATACGCCAGACCAATCTGCTGGATGAGTACAGCGCTATTCCGCTAGATGGCGTTGCTGTCCTGAATAAAGCTCTTGAGATGAGTAAGACTCTTGTGCCGCTTGCATCGAAGGATATCTCATCATGCGTGTGGTTATACCGTTCTGGCCAGCCGGGCCGCTCTGACGAAATTGCAACTCTAACTCCAAGTGCAGTTTTTTCATCGACCAGGAGTATTTGCGAACGACATGCGCTCCAAGATGATCAAGGGAATCGATTAAATGTCACCCTCAGCCGGTTGAGAAAGACAATGGAAAACCGTCTTTGGAAGCTCAGCGGAGGGGATATTCTAGAAGTTTCCTCGGTCATGGGGCATACGCCACAGGTTGCAGATAACCACTATTTAAGGATCAATGACGAAATCAAGGCTGAGGGAGCTATTTTTGTTGGTGAAGCCTTTCCTGACAAGCTGCGTGGAATCCACGTTACGCCTACTCCTCCTGGAGGTTGCCAAGACAGCCTGTATGGCAATCGGGCGCCTAAGGATGGGGTCACTCATTGCTCTGAGTTCATCCACTGCCTTGGGTGCCCTAGCTATGCCATCGTAGGGACACTTGAGGATTTGTATCGCCTATTCAGCTACCAGCAATTCCTCTATGCGGAGGTTGAATACTATCTGACGGATGAATGGGAGACATGGCGCAAGCGCCAGTTCAACTACATACAGCTAATAGATGCATTTACTCTACAAAAATTTGATCCGGCTTTGGTTGCCCGAGCAAAGGCTAAGGCGGAAGCATCTCCGCATTTGTTTTGGGCAAAAAAAATTGAGTTCATAAAAAAAAGAAGGGATGGCAGGATTTGAATATCAGGAACTCGAATGCGGTTTTGAAGGCGTATGATGTCCTCATCGCGCAGCCAATTACAGCCAATGGCCTGAGCCCCGCAGAGCGAGACGCTATTATCGTAAGCGCTATTGTTGACGAGCATGGTGAAACGCTGGTTCTTAGCAGGCTCGGGGATTCCCAGTGGGATCTTCGACCGTTTTTTGATCAGGCCAATGTTGCCGAATACTTTAAGTTCATAAACTGGGATACGAGCATTGCTCAAGCGCTCATTGATGATTGCAAAGCCGTGACTTATGCGTGGTTTAAAAGGGGAATGCCCAGCTCAAAACCCCCTATCGCCAGAGGTATCACAACTTTGGCGGTCGCAAGCGTTATGCCATTTTTGCGCTGGCTTAAAGATCTTGGCATCGCGAGATTCTCTGATGTACGTCCAATCCATATCAGTAATTATATCCATCATTGTAAGCATGAGCTTAAATTGAGGCCGCTTCCGTTGTATGGGCGACTACGGATTATCGATTTCCTTTGGGTTTTCGCTGCCGATATGCTGTTCCCGCTCCAGAGTTATCCGTGGGGTAACTCTACACTGTGGCGAATATGTGGAATTAGTAAGGTAAAAGGGCTTGATGCTGGTAACAAGAACGTAGGTCGAACGGATATAATCCCGCCTGAAGATCTGTCCAAAATATTCAATTTTTCTGAAGCTGTCATTCAGGATATGAAATCCGAGCTTTCGATCAATGGCATTGGATACAACCCTAGCGATGATCATCTATCAGTACTTTGCAGAGATGCGGTACTTTTTATAGTTTCAATAACTAGCGGTATGCGTAATGATGAGGCTATTGGGATCGAGGTTGGAGCTTGGCGCCGTGTCGTTAAAGACGGCGTGTTGTTTTGCTGGGTTTCCACGATAGAGCACAAAACCGGGAAAGGGCGCGTAGAGTATCTCGTCCCTGAGTTAACTCTGAACGCGCTTGAAATTTTGGCAAAATATTCAGTAACTATCAGAAAGGAGCTAGATCAAGAGATCAGGCTTCTTGCAAAAGTTACCAATCCAAATGACCCCGCTGAACACCTGCTTCGGCTGGAAAAGGCGCGAAGGGACTCAAAAAAGCTATTTCTTGGACGGCATGCTCCGGGTGGAAGACTTCAGGATCAATATGTAGAGGCCCTTAGCGGGCAGGCATCCAATTATGCATTTGATCGGTTAGCCAAAGCGGCTGGGAGCACTTGGCCACTAAGGACGCACCAATGTAGACGAACTTATGCTCGATGCTTTGTAGAATCCCGTATGGGCCGCACCTCACTGATCTATTTAAAATGGCAGTTCAAACATACCAGCATGAGCATGACCCAACTCTATGCATCGAATCCGCAACAAGATCTAAGCCTTTTTGACGAAATATTCCAGCAAATGACCGAATTCAAAATCGACCTGATCGAGTCATGGCTCGACGATCAGCCATTGGCTGGCGGGGCCGGCGAAAAGATCGTGGAGATGCGGGCTATTCCGATCAAAGACAGGCCCGCTTTACTTGCCCAAACGGCCCCGCATGCCAACATTCGTGCTACTGGCCACGGCTGGTGCATTGCGACGGAGCGAGGCTGCGGTGGAGCTGGGTTATACGAAGCCACACGCTGCCCAGGATGCAAAAGCTCGGTGATTGATGAGTTTTTCGCTGGCACGTGGCAGGACATTTACAGCCAACAGCAGGAGCTGATCAAAATCGTGGATGCAGGCCCTGCTGTTAGGCAGCGAGCAGAGCGCGACATGCAGGTCGCACTGGATGTCATCACAAGCTTAGGTCTATCTCCCATCAATGACGATACCAATGAGGCAGCGAATGGCTATTAAGCCGACTGAGGGGAAGTCCCCTGGGCGTTCGCGGTCAAAAACACTAGATGCCCTTGATAAAGTCATTGATGGCCTTGTCGTAGGTAACGAGAAGATTTCCATCGCGTCGGTTGCCCGAGCAGCAGGCGTTACACCTGGCCTCATTCACAACACGTACCCAGCGGTGGCGGAGAGAATTCGCACGCTCATGGGCAAATCAGTGCGCGCACAGCGTGATTCGAAACATCAGGCACTGATGGTTGAAAAGGAGAAGAACCGGGTGCTCCGTGCGGAGAACGACCAGCTTTTAGAGGAATTAGCCCGAATTGCTTCCGTAAACCAACGCTTGCTGTTCGAAATGGCCGAGTTGAAGGCAGCCTCTAGCGGGAAGGTAGTCTCCATCAACCCCAAACCCCGCAGCTAGCCTCTATTGGCATTTAACTGTCCAAAGCTGATCCAGCCGGGTTGTGTAGCTGGGACTTAACATCTCGCGCTTCATACGCCATTCTGGCGTCACGGGGACAGGTCCAGGTCGCATAGTGCCTCGTCCCCATTTGCGTTGATCTGATCCATCACCTGCATGACTTTATGAGACGCTGCGGGCTGCACGCTGGCGAATAGATCAGGTGTGTATTCTCCTGGCAGGCAGATAGCCGCGTTTGTTTTTTCGAGCCTCGGAGATTATCTGCCTCGCTGCAAGCTCTTCAATCGCAAGGCCGCCCGTTGAACCGCCGCCATTTTCTCAGGGCGCTTCATGCGCTTCCATTTACGTATGTCTTCCCTATTTCGTCCACAGCTCACGCACAGGTCACCGCTGAGCTGGCACGTTGAAATACAGGGGTTCTCGATGTCTTTAGCCAAGGTTGTTACCCCTTACCCTGTGCATTTTTGCCAAGCGTTTTACCCAATCACCAACTTGGCTCGCCGCGCATTCTTCTTCAGAGTCGAAGTACACATGCCGTTTCACATTTAGCGCGGTGACACCGGCTTTTTCGAACGCCGTTGAGGTCAGCTCAACCATCCGTTTGTCCTGTCCGGCTCCAAGGGCTCGGTCTTTGTTGGGCATGGTGTCAAATACCCAGATCACGCGCAGGCTTTGAGGAAACGCTTGGTAGTTGGCTTCGTGGGTTAGCCAATCGAAGCCGACAATTTCAGCCTTGGCGGCTTCGCAGGCGTCTGTGAGACTCGCAATCAAGCGGCGCTCAATGCGAGCGTGATCGCGTTTGCTTGAAGGCATGGTGGGTTCCAGGATCAGTAAGGTTGAGTAGGCAAGGCATGCACCTGTGCGCCCATTGAAGGGGCCTTGCCGATTTCAATAAGCACTAAGCGATAGGAGCCAATGCTCGAAACTCAACTGTGAGGTGACTAACTTCGTGAACAGGCGTTAGCCGTTCACGGATGTTGTCCGCATTTGTCGTCGCCCCCCCGACAACACTGACAATTGCAGCGTGGGCTTGTGGGCCGACACGCCACACGTGCAGGTCGGTAATTTTGGCATCGCCAGGTTGTTCAACCAGCTCGCGAATTTCATCTGCAACATGATCGTCGGTTTGATCGAGTAGAACACCCGCAGTCGCACCCATCAGGCTCCAGGCCCATCGTGCGATTACAATCGCGCCCACGATACCCATGGCTGGATCAAGCCAGACCCAACCGAGGTAGCGGCCAGCGAGCAGGGCAGCGATGGCAAGAACAGACGTCAGGGCATCGGCAATCACATGGATATACGCTGACCTGAGGTTGTTATCACCTCCGTGAGGACTATGATCGTGATCATCGTGATGATCGTGGCCATGGCTGTGACCGTGGCCAAGCAACAGAGCGCTTACTATGTTGACCCCTAGGCCAACGATGGCAATGAGCGTTGCCGTCCCGAACTGGACGTCAGTAGGCTGAAGCAGGCGAATTACGGACTCAACGCCAATTCCCAGAGATACCAATCCCAGAATAAGCGCTGAAGCAAAGCCACCCAGATCTCCCACTTTGCCGGTGCCAAAACTGAAGCGAGTGCTGGATGCATGACGCTTGGCATACGCATAAGCCGCAGCTGCGATCCCCAACGCACCCGCATGGGTAGCCATATGAAATCCATCGGCTAGCAGAGCCATAGACCCTGTAATGTACCCAGCAGCAATCTCACCGACCATCATCACGACGGTAAGTATCACTACCCAGAGGGTGCGCTTTGCATTCTCATCATGTGCCGAGCCGAGATACACGTGCTCGTGCGTGAAGCTAGTGTTGCTGTTCATGGAGTTCAAGCCTGCTTTTCTCACTTGGAATAGCGCCGAATGGCTTCGAGAAGCTCTTCGACACCCTTGCTACGTTCCTCATCGCTGAGAGTGGGGTCAGCAACATGCGCCCTGGCGTGATCCTCAATGATTTCGTCCATCAAACCGTTGATGGCCCCGCGAGTGGCAGCCACCAGATGAAGCGTTTTGGCACAGTCATGATCTGACTCCAAGGCCCGTTCAACCGCTTGGATCTGACCAGCGATGCGTTTCACACGCTTAAGCAGATCGTCTTTATTTGATGCTACATGTCCCATACTATACCCCCCTTACCTATGCGAATGGTGGCATACCCGCCCCCCCTATACAAGAAGCGCGTAAGAATTGTCGTTGGTGGTACGAGGACGCGGCTCGGTCGACCCCAAAAAAGAATAAAATAGGAGAAAAATGTTAGCTAATAAATATCTTTGTAAATCAGTAGGATAGGATCTACTAATAGTTAGAGTCATTCAGATACAATGATGGTTGCGTGATTGCCAGGAGTGCGGACGCAAAGCCGTTTGTAAATATGGGCGAACCCTATCATCAAATACGCGGGACACTGCAACGCAATGGTGTTCTGGCGTTCAGCTCGAATTACGCCCTTTACGGCGACATCAGCGAGCGGGTAATGACCGTTATAGAAGCTCTGGTGCCCGCCTTAGAGGTGTACTCGATTGATGAGGCTTTTGCTGATATGACGGGAATTGAAGACCGTGACCAGCTTGGCCGGGTGATCCGCGCCCAGGTACTCAAAATAACGGGTATACCCACGTGCGTGGGAATCGCTCAAACCAAAACGCTAGCCAAGCTTGCCAACCACGCAGCAAAGCGTTGGCAAAAGCATTACGGCGGCGTGATGGATATTTGCGATCCCGAGCGCCGAGACAAAATATTGAAAGCGCTGCCAGTTTATGAAGTGTGGGGGGTAGGCAGACGGATGAACGAGCACCTCACTGCCATGGGTATAAAAACCGCATGGGACTTGGCACAAGCTGACGCTTGGATGCTCCGCAAGCAATTCTCGGTTGTAGTTGAGAAGACGGCACGTGAGCTTCGCGGCACCCCCTGTTTGGCTTTGGAAGAGGTGGCTCCGCCGAAGCAGGAGATTTGCAGTAGCCGTGCTTTCGGCGAGCGCCTATATGAAATAGAGCCGATCAGAGAAGCAGTTGCTACTTACGCCGCTCGTGCATGCGAAAAGCTGCGCGCTCAGGGCTCGCTTTGCAACCGGATTCGGGTCGCGATCCGCACCGGTATGTTCAACCCCGAGGAAGCAAAATTTGCAAAGGGCATCGTCTGCGAACTGCCATATCCCTCAGACGATACCCGATTGATCATCCGCGCTGCGCTACAGGGACTGGAGGCAATATTTCGACCTGGTCACGCATACGCAAAGGCAGAGATCATGCTTCTGGATCTTCGACAGCAGGGTGAGTTTACCGACGACTTATTCGCTGAGTTCCAGCCTGCCGCGGCTAAAAAAGTGATGAGAGTATTGGATGAGATCAATGGCCGGTGGGGCAGGGGTACGCTCCGACCTGCGCGAGTTCCGGTAGCGCCTGGCTGGGGAATGAAACAAGAACTTAAAAGCCCGAGCTATACCACTAGGTGGGAGCAGATTTGGAGTGCGCGGTGTAAGTGAGCTTGCTGGTGTAGATCGCCGGCGACACCGTGTATTAGCGGGTTGCGATCGGCGGCTATGGCCAAACCGGGCGCCACATGGAAATCTACCCGATTAGGGGTGGTTCAGTTTTCTATAAAGCGCGACTACTCAGATGTTCAGAAAGGGATTGCTGAGCAGCGCACGTTTAAAACTCAATTCGTGAACTACGCTTGAATTATGATCCGTTCGATTTGATAAGCTTTTGTCTTTAAATGCCAACGAAGGATCGAAATGGCTTATGTCATCAGGGAGGGTGACCCCACTACCACAAAAGGCATCGTGGTTGCTGGGTCCTCTTCAAATACCATAGAAAACCGCAAAGCAGCCCGCGTATCAGATCCGGTGTGGTGCCCGTCCTGTAAAAGCATGGGCTATATCGCTGAAGGAAACCCCACGGTCATCGATCAGTACCTCGCTGTAGCCACCGACGGTCACATAGTGAAGTGTGGGTGCCCCTACGGCAGCAATAGACTCGTCGCTACTCAAAGCACAGTCATGGCTGCGCAAGTAGCCCCCGTAGGTATTGCCCAAGAGTTAGCTTTAAAGGCTGAGGCAGGAAGTCAGGTTTGGGCAACAGCAATCAATGATGGCTCCTACAGCAGCCAATTTACTGCCGGTATACCACCAGGTGAAGCACGAGGGCTCAATGAAAAACCAGCGTGCGTTTTCGCAAAAACATGCACAGTGCCCCCTGATTCAACAGAAGCCGGGACCACCATCGAGCCCGCAACCAATTTCGGCCAGGTCGTCGTTATGGGCAGCACGGCTGTCGCCTATGGGGGTACCGGCACAACTCTTGGGAAAATTGCCGGGCAAGCTTCGCTTGAGGCACTAGGGACATGGGGTATTCGTGGCGCCACCGCAGCTGCAGGGAGTGTGGCCAGCACATTACTTTTGGCTTTGTGGCCAAACCAAATTGGCGTTTCCACTTTCTCCGAAGAGGAGTTGCTTGGGATGATGGTAGCGCCTACTCGTGTACGTTTTCAGTTCCGAAAAGATGAATCTGGAGTCATGCGCGTTTATGGCATTCACACGAGTGCCACTTCCGGCGCCGATAGTGTACCCGTAGCCTACGCAGTATGGAGCCCGGATAGAAGCGTAATGGAGGCTAACCTCAACGGTATAACGATAACCTGGTCACCTAATGATGGCCCCATAGCAAACGCACCAACGACTTATCCAGGAGTAACTGATGAGCTGACCAACATCATGGTGCATCCAGTTGCTGAGAACACTGACAGTCAGATCGAGGTTTATCCCGCTTCCGATGATGTGACCTGGCAAGACACCATACTCGTATTCCCGGCCGACTCGGGCGTGCCACCGCTCTATTTGGTTTTTGCTAAGCCGATGGTCAACCCTTTAGAGGTTGGAGTTTATAAGGACCTTAGCTCACGCAGCAAAAAAGACGGCTTGGACATTGACCACATTCCTTCGCAACGTGTAATTGAAGCAATAATGACGAACGCGTTCCCTGAAATAACTTCGGCCGAAATTCGAAACTATCTACAAGCAGCGCCATGCATAGCAATTCCACAGCGAGTTCACCGAAAATTCAGTGAGACCTTCGGTTGGAATAACACAAAGATAAAGCAGGCTCTAGATGCTGCTGACCCACGCGCTGCGGTAGACAGCAACTTTGATGCGATCAAGCGCGGATTACTTGAAGAGGGTTTCCTTGAGAGCGACATAGAGGTGGCCAGAGAGCAATTGCACAAACTTAACGAAGATCAGGGGTGGTACTAATGGACGTAACGACCATTGAGGGCTGGGTTAAAGGGATTGGGCACACTCGCGATTATTTGATTGCCCAAGGCGCGATACCCGAAACCCCGCTGACAGAGCTTTACAAAGGTAGGGATTTGCTGTTATTGGAGCCTGGCAGAGGACTGGAACTAAGCTTTTGGGCTGAGACCAAGAGACTGGAAAGCGTGCACGTCATCCTAGTCAAAACTCTTGAAGGGATGACCGTTTACCAGGGCGAGCTTCCCAAACCATTCAGCCGTGGGATGAGTCAGCCCGAGGTACGAGCTCAATTTGGCCCGCCGATGGAAACAAAGCCGCCGACCAAGCTTCCGATGAACACCATGATTGGCGGCTGGGATTCTTACCCTCTTGATCCAAGCATCAACTCAAATGCAAAAGTAGTTTTCGTTTACGCAGAGGATATGCGGGTGAAGACCATAACTTTTACAATGATCGACAAAGGGCACGACTAATGGTCCCTGGGATGGCGTGCGTGACTTAAAAAGAAAAAAGTGCCTCAGCTTCTATCGAGGCATTCTTAACGGGATTGAGTTCTCCAGACCATCCATGACTGATGGCCAAGGACTGAATACGCAAAAGGAATCGGCGTCAACCATTGGTTTGATGCAGGGATTAAATGCGGTTGAGTCGACTTTACTCGGACGCATCCAGGGTAGAATCAAATCATTCAGCCGCTAACGCATTTATTGGGATAGTGAGCTGCTGCACGGTGTTGACTTTAACAGTAACGATGAGCTGCTTTTAGTAGATAGCGGCCAGGGGGACCGAATTTTACGTTTGGGTTCCGAAGCTATCCACTAGCTTGTTGAGCTTGCCTTTATTTTGAAGTTACCTTGGACGGTTAAAGCAAAAAAAATGACCCCACGATGGAGGCCATTTTTCTATCGTTGCATGTGTCTCAGCGAGCATCACAAGCCATTGCGAACTGAATGATATCCCTCATCATGGTTTCAGGAGGCATTTCGTACGCATCGCTCATCTGTTCGATTTCAGCCAGAGAGTATTTTGCTTCCAGTTTGGTGTAGACGCACCGGCAGATAGGCTCCGGCGCGCCACCTTTCATGCAACCTGAGACAAACTTGCCGCGCATTCGGTCGCTCTCATCAGAGCAACCCAGCAACGTCAGGATGAGGGCTGTTGCAGCGATAAATTTTGAGGTTGCAGGCTGAATCATTTGAGTACCAAAGCTGCGCCCAAAAATACCCCGCCAACAAGGCCTATGACTTGCGGCCCGATAGCCCAAAAGACACGAATCCAGATCAGGCTAAGCATGCCGCCCTGGGTAAATACCCCATCTGGCTGGGCAAATCGTCGAAGCGCGTCGCCGAGTAGTGCGCCTACCAGGCCCAGCACCGATCCGGCTATAGCCGCGATGATCTTGGCGAAGGTGCTGGCGCCGAGGACCATGGCTGAGTTGTTGGATGTGACTGAGAATATGGCTAACGCAACAGCCGCAATAGCCCAGCCGATGATTGCTGGGGATATGGTGAGTGTCCGGGAGGCAGCGACGTCTTCCATGTCGTGATCATAAGGTTCTTGGTCCATGCTGATTCCTTTCTGTTTGATTGGGGGTTACCAGGTAGAACGGCAGCTGTTTTCCGGGGCGCCTAGCGGGAGGAGCAGCTCTTTGAGGTTCCTGGTTGGAAGGTTGACGGTTTGTCCGTCAGCAGTGAGCTTCAGGTGGTTTGCGTTACGCAGCGCCTTCCAAAAAACATCGAACTGGGCTCTGCAGAAATTACATTCCGTGTAGAACGGGTTGGTGTAACTCTCTCCGTCGACAATGACGTCGAAGCCCAAGTCATAGCCGGAGTAGTACTCCTTACCTCCAATGGAAGCATTTGCTGAAAGTGACTGGGACTCATCGCCTGGACATGCGATAACCAGGCTGTTGTTATTGCCGTCATCGACGCTGTATTCGGTCACGCCCATGCCCCAGCCGTCGGTCCATTCATAAGTACCTGCTAACGATGAGCTTGTAGCGATCAGGGCGGCTGTTAAAGCGGCCAGGTGTATTCCTTTCATTCTTTCTCCTTGGGTTCTTCCTTGCTTGCATTTGACGTGGTGTCGCCTGACTAGGTTGAGTGTCATCTTTGAGAGTCCTTCATGTCAACGGGTGGATACCCAACTATTCGAGATGAATAGGAGGCGCTATGTCCAAATCAACTACAGATGCTTGGTCGGCCCGTATCGGCCAGGCCATTGCTCGTCGCCGGGCAGCGGCGAACATGACCCAGGAGCAGTTGGCCGAAAAACTCGAGGTAGGAAGTGAGGCGGTATCGCGTCTGGAGCGTGGCGTGGCGAGCTTGTCAGTCGCCCGCCTGTTCCAATTGTCGGAGCTGTTCGGCTGCGATACGGCGGATCTGCTGACCGAAGGCAGCGTGCGCACCGGCGACCAGGCCCGCGAGCTGGAGCAGTTGCTGAATGGTTTGAGTGGCGAAGACCGGGAGCTGGTTTTGCAAGTGGTGAAACAGTTAAGCGCACGGCTGGCCCGCTGAGGCCAGCGCTTATGCCTCGGGAGGCGTGTCAGTCTCGACTGGGGCTTCCTGCTCATCGTCTTCTGCAAAGGCCATTACGCCACAGCTCAAGCACAGCTGGTCAAAGGCCCCCAGCCAGTTACGCTGAAACAACCCGCTTAGTGCGTGCGCCTGAGCCTTGCACTGGTCCAGCTCTTTGCTGATGTCTGGCACCTGCTCTATGAGGCTTGCAAGTTGCGATCACGGCGGTGATGGCGTTGGTGCTGTTGTATGTTGCTGGTGCAGCCGCAATGCACGGTCGAGCACCGCAGCCACTAGCGTGACGGGGTAAAGGTTGTCACGGCGCAAGACCGTGAACGCCCCGCATGCACTGCAGGGCGATACCGAAGTAGGACACATAGGTACCTCCAAGGTGTTGGTTACGTGTTGGGTTAAATCAGGGCACGCTCAGCCAGGCTGATTGAATGGGTGCCACTGACAATCAGGTGGTCGAGCAGGCGGATATCGACCGTCTGCAGGGCTTGCTGGACGCGCTGGGTCAGTTTGATGTCGGCCTCACTGGGCTCGGGGTTGCCGCTCGGATGGTTGTGCGCCAGCACCACAGCGGCTGCGTTGTGCTGCAGGGAGAGCTTCACGATCTCCCGGGGATACACGCTGGCACTGTCGATGGTGCCGTAGAACAGGCGCTCAAAGCGCAGTACGCCGTGTTGGCTATCCAGCAGAATCACCCCAAAGACCTCGCGCTCCTGCGCGCCCAGGTTCAGGCGCAGGTAGTCACGTACCAGCGCTGGGCTGGTCAGGTAGTTGGCGCGGGCAAAGCGTGCCCGCAGGATGGCCTCGGCCCAGGTCAGGATCTCGGCCTCGGACACCGGTAGTTCCTGACAGAGCAGGTCCGGTGTCTGGTCAGTCGTCGTCATGGCGTTGCCTCGGTGTGTGGTTGGGCTGCTGTTTGCGTCTTGTTGGCCAGGCGCTGTTGCAGGCTGGGTTGGGATGTTGATGCTGGCGTAGGTGTGTCTGGATAGAACTCTTCCAGCACCTGACCAGACTCTTCGTCGGTGTCCTCAAAGGCACCGTTGGCTAGCCCATTGCGGGCTGCCTGGTCCAATGCCGCTTGATCAAAGCCGGCCTCCCGGCGGGCCTCATCAAGCGCTTTCGCGTCACGCAGTGCCTCTTCAACGCTCATGCCTTGGTGCAGCGTCAAGTCGACGTAGTAGATGGGTGTGCCATGGCTCTGGCGGGTGGACTTGCCACGCAGGCGCAGTTCTAACGGCAGGCAGGCCAACCGATTACCTGACAACGCCCGGAAGTACTCCAGCCGCGCCGATAGCGTACGGATGCTGTTGTAGCCGGTCGTGCGAAACACAAAGCTACCCAAGGCGTCGTCGTCGCCAATGCTGACGTTGAGCCGACCATAGGGCTTGCAGTGGCCACCCTGCGCTAGCGGGCAGCCGTCCGGTGAGGGGCAGGGCAGAGATTGAACGCCTTCCTGGGTGCGGCGCTTACATTGTTCGCCGTCACCCACGCAGAGCGGTCGCCCTGATGTCCGATCAAACAAGGCGTAGTTGGCGCGGAAGTTCAGCTGCGGGTCGTTGAACAGCAGCCGTACCGGGATGGAGCGCAGCTTGTCCGTAGTTGAAGTGCGCAGTTCCTTGTCCAACGGATGCAGCAGCCATTGACCGTCATATTGAACCTGAGAGGTGAGGGTAAATTGATCGTCTTTTTCCGGCAGGCGCTTGCCGTTGCGCTCGACCACCTTGCCGATGGCAATGCGGCCCAGCACGGGTGGGGTAATAGCGAGACCTTTGAGCATGATGTACTCCTTGGATCGATAAACAGAGAGCGTAAAAAAGCCCCGGGCAGCCGAAACTGCCCGAAACAACAGGGGGAGAGGACAGCAATAGAACGGATGCCTTAGTAGAGAGCGTTAGTTGAGCAGAAAGCGGCGACTGCCTTTCTTGATCTTGCTGTAGCGGGTTTGCAGGTGGGGTTTGTCTTTGAGCAACTGATCGACATCCAGCGCGCTGCTGTCCTTGCTGCGTTTCCAGCTAATCTGGCCTCCAGCGAATGTGGCTCGACTGGCATCGCCCATGGCTTGCTGTAAATTCTGCTTGAGCTCTGCCTCACGCTGCTGCTGTTTGCTGAGGGTTTGCTTGAGGGCTTTTAGCTCGACGTAAGCCATGCTGAGTGCTGGATTGCTACTGAGATCAAGCGTGCGGCCGTTATCCTGCGGATACAGACAACGCAAGGCCTGGTCGGCAGAGTCACTGCCATCGGCAGGCGGGGGAGTATCGTCTACCACGTATTGCCAGAACCGCCGCTCCAGCTCGATCAGGTTGGTGATCATCTGCTCGTCGCGCTCAATGCGATGGACTTCCAGATCCTGCCCACCGATCAACACGGCGACGTCGGCTGCCTGTTTACCGGTAACCGCCAGTTGGTGCATCACCTGCAGCTGCACATACTCAGGCACTCCATCACGCCACAAGCGTGCACCATTGATGCCGGCGGTTTTGCATTCCAGGATCTGGACCTCGGGCGAACCGACGACCTCCCGATCCAGGTTCGCCATCATCCAGTGCAGCTGCGGATCAGAGTGTTGCAGCACGGCGTTTACCTTGCGGACCTTGAGACTGGTGCGCTTGGTGTATTGTGATGCAACGATGGGTTCGAGAATGCTGCCCCAGAACGTGGGAGTGGTGTCGTCTTGAGGATCGATTTGCGGCATGCCCGCATCGCGCCCGGTCTTGTCCAACCATAGAGCCAGTTGTGATTTGTACGGATTGAGACCGACGGCTGCAGCGGCATCTGAACTACCGATACCGCCGCGGCGCACAGCCAGCCATTGCTCTCGGTCCAGCTGGTTGGTGCTGACCAGGCGCAGCGCAGTGCCCTTGCGCGGTGTTGAATAGTGTCGTTTTTCCGATTTCATGTTGGGATCTCCAGGAAGCCAAAACACCCAGCCCGTTCGCCATAAGCCCGGCCAGCGATGCTGGCCGGGCTTATGGCGAACGGGAGAGGCAGTTAGTCAGTTGAGGAAAGTGGTCAGCGTGCGGCATTGCCCTCAGGCAACCAATTGCAGCGCATGATCCAGAGCTTTTTGTTTGAGCACCGCACCTTGACCAAACCAGGCTGAATCCAGGCGATGGTCAGTACTGCGGGCGCGTTTCTCGTGGTCGACAAACTCGGTGACCGCGTTGAGCAGTCCCCACGCGGTGTTCTGCGCGGATGCCAACTGAGCCCCACGGCCGTGACCCAGATACAGGTCTTGTACCTTTTGCAGGGCGCGATGCTGCGGCAGTTGGGTGAGGTCAGTCAGATCTGCGTCGGTACTGCAAATCACCTGCAGGAAGTAGCGCAGCGCTTCGGCGGGTTTTACCTTGCGCTCAGACAGCGTTTTCATGCGGTACATGAACTCGCTCCATTGCGATACCGATACCCCAAGCTGCTGCTTAACGCGGGAGGCATTGAACTCAGTGCTGTGCGGTACCCGAATGGCCTGGGACGCGCCATCGACCGCAATGGCCAGGGTGTTATTGCAGACCACGCGCACCGTGGTGGGTGTCGCCATGGTGGCCAGCGTTCCGTCACAGGACGTGGCCAACAGCAGGTAGCCGTTCACCTCGTCCCGACCTTTGAGTTGGCTGCTCTGGCCGGTTCGCGCCAGCGCCCAGAACTTCTTGCCGCCCTTGAGTACGCCGGCTGTTTCCAGCTCAAAGCCAGCGTACTCGGTCAGGTCGCGATAGAACTCCAGCACCTCCATCGGCTGAACGACCTTGTAACGCTGAGATACTACCGACAGCGGGGCTTTGGTATCGGAGCGGAACAGTACCTTCTGCTCAGGGTAAGAGTGGATGCTGCCCAGATGGGCATTATTGCCAGATACAAAGCGAACCGGTGATTCTTCGATGTGCCAGTTCATTCCGGCTTCACGTTGCCAGATTTCCAGCGGCTGGTGAGTTGAAAGCTGACTGCCCAGCCCATGCCAGGGTGTTGCGCCAACGTAAGCCATGTTTTCGATTTGGTGTGCCATAGGGTTTTCCTAAGTATTGAGTAACGACATAAACCCCGCGCCAGCAGCCGCCGGGGCAGGGTAGTCGTTGAAGTAGTGGGGATGAGTGGGGAAACAGGTAATGAGAAGAACGAGAAAGCGAGAGATGCGACGCGTATGGACCGATTGCAGGCGGCGTTAAAAATGCTTGCTGCACTGAGTGCAGCGATAACGGCAGAGCAGTTCGTGGTCGACCACCTCACCGAGCTTGAGCCCAGCAACGCAGCCAATCAGGCCGCCGGAGATCGCACCCAGCACAGCTCCGGATGCTGTAGCGGTTGGGCCAGCAAAGCGCATGACAGTTGCACCAATGCGTGCGCCCTCAAGGGCGCCGGCGGTGGCGCCAGATGCACCGCTAAAGGCACCGGCAACGGTACCAATGGTGCCGCCGACGCGTTTGCCGTAGTGACAATGCTGGATCTGGTCAGAATGACAGGCAGGACAGGTTGGGATCATGGGAATCACCTCTGAGACGCCGGTTGAGCCTGCCGGCGGGGTTTGCTCGAGTAGGTGATATAGGTCTGAAATATTTTTGAGTCGGGGCTTGATGGATATTGATAAGAATATCTAAGCGGCGGCCATTTCGCGTTTCAACCCCAGAGGTTGTTGCAAATGCGCTGCACAGCCGCATTGGCGGCTCTGCAATCAAACAGTCGCGGATCAAAGTGCCCGCCGGCCCGCGCCAGCGCTTCTTTGCCTTCTTCACTGTCAGGCCGAGCAATCACTTGCAGAAAATCCAGATACCCCGGCACACCACCCACATCTTCAGGTGGACAAACTCCAGCGCCATCTAGTACTTCGCACCAGGTGCCGGACACATCGCTCGGCTCCTGAGCTTCCAGTGCAATCACGTGTTGCCAGCTATCGCCAAAGTCGTAGATGTAGCGCACACGATCAACGTGCTTGAACGCTTTTGTCAGCTTGACGCGGCGGTCATCCTGAGCATCGCCCTGCAGGTCTGCAAACTCCGGGTCTAGAGGCGTGTAGCGGTTAATTCCGACCTGAAACTCATGCAGATGGTAGCTATGCCAGCCGAATGCCGCCTGGATGAAGTGGTGGAGCTTGCGTAACGTACAGTCGCTGTTTACCCGAATTCGACGCCATACGGGCGGCTCGATCTGCAGAGGCTCCAATTGGATGAACAGGGTGTACAGCGTGGGTTGAGTTGCCATGGGTGATCCTTGGGTTACTTGTAAAACCAGTGCTGCAATTGCTCAAGATTGCCAACCACAATCTGTTGGGCCGTGGGCTTGGCGTGTACCTTGGTAGGGTCGATCTGGTAGCGCTGTAGCACATACTGCACCAGCGCACCCCGGGTCCTGATTTCCAGTTGCCCGTCGATCATGCCGTAATCCGCCTCCACGATTGCTCGCTGACCTTGCTTCAAGCGCGAGTCTGGTTCGATGACCACGGATACCTGGGTATTCCAGGCGGCGTCTGCCTCGCGGGTATTGTCCGACAGGTCATCCATCAGCTCCGGCACGCCACGGAAGCGGCTGAGCACAAAATCCCGGTAATCACCGTTCTTCTCGCAGTAGGCACGCACATGCCAGCGCACACCGGTAAAGATCAGTGTGTGCGGCGCGATCAGGCGCGTCTCGCCATCGGGCGTGGTGAACGACACATAGTCGCACTCCAGTCGCTGGCCCTCACGGCAGGCTTTAAGCAATGGCCGCAGCACCTCCGGGCGCACCGATCTGTCGGGCACATCAAGCACCTCGGTATGCGCATAGGCCAGCGCCAGGCCCTCTATGTGTGGGGCGCGGTCGTGGCTCTGGTTCAGCAGGTGCAAGTAGGCGCTGGCGCTATCGTCGATAAAGCGTGGCTGAAAGCACTTGCTCGGCACATAGCCCTTCAGGTGCTTGTCGTACTCCAGATTCTTCGGGGCATGCTCGGTGATGTAGGTGTTGATGTCCTTGGAGGCCTGCTGGCGGCTGATGCCAAAGCTCTGAATTAGGTGCTGTGTGGTTAGTCGACCTTCCCACCAGGCCACGGTCTCGATCAGACGATAGCGAAGGGCAAGATCCCAGCGAACGGATTCGGGCGTATTACTGCGTTTCATGGTGTCCTTACCTGCTTGAAAAGCTGACACATAAGCGTCGATTGTTAAGACGTGTCAATCAAGATGGCATGTTGATTCGGATTAATGCAAGGGTGATTTCTTTACCGAAGGGCTCCCGATCGTAGGTGACGGCCTGGGATCTGCAAAACCGCTGCCCGCCGCAAGCTGCGACCAAGTAACCGACTAAATAAGCGACCAAGTAGCGCGCGCTCAAGAAGCGATGCGCAAGTTTCAGCATCCGCCTGAAAACTTGACCTGTATGCATGACCAATATTGGTCTGTCAGCTAACGCGACATATCATCCAACTGTGCTCGCTGGGAGCGGGCAGGGATGGAGCCCTCAGGTCATGGATGACCAAACACCCTTGCTAAGACTAAAGGCGCTCTGCTGTTTGGTTTGCCAAGATTGATACAGTCAGGGCGGCGCGGGAGTTCAGAGCCGCAAAGCGCATCTGTGATGTCAGTTGGTCGCTCTAGGGGCACTGGATCGGAATACTTCAGGCTGGATGCAACGTTCAGGTCAATCGCTTTGCTCTTGCGGCTCCTCTAGGGTGGTACCCGTGGTAGCATCAGCGTTCTAAACTGATGACCTAGCAATTTACAGTGGCACACATGTCTGACTTGGTACGCTTTGGCTTTAAGACTGGACGAAACGGCGCACACAGCGCTCGGACGATGATGTTCTCTGAGCTCTCAGAGCTGTTTCATGGTCGTCCTGCTAACGCGTCGGCTGAACAATACCAAGAGGATGTTGAGCGTTTTAATGTTTTGCACAAGCCCACTGAAAAGGCCCGCAAGCTGACCTGGCGTCATCTGGTTGACCTGTATGCGATGGACACGAATGTCGTGTTGTTTCGTGTATTCCGCCAGCTGTGGGAGAGTGATGAGCGAGCTCGAGCTCTTTTGACCTGCCAGATGGCGCTTGCACGCGATCCTCTGCTCAGGCTATCTCAGGAAAAAATACTAGGCTTAGCCCCTGGGCAAGCCCTGTCACGTGAGGAAATGGAGGCGGTGTTCGAGGAGCAATTTCCTGATCGCTACAGTCCAGCCATGCTGAAATCGCTTGCCCAGAACATCAACGGTACATGGACTAACGCAGGCTACCTCGAAGGTCGGAGTAGAAAGCACCGGGCCGAGCCGGATATCCGACCGGCCAACGTCGCCTTCGCACTGTTTTTGGGTTACCTGCATGGAGCCACGGGCAACCGGTTGTTCAGCACTGAGTGGACGCGTGTGCTCTGCTGCCGTTTGGAGCGGGTATTTGAGCTCGCTCGCAGTGCGGGCCACAGCGGCCTACTCAACTTCAAACACTCCAGCGAGGTTGTGGAGGTCACCTTCCCCCACTATCTGACCAAGGAAGAGGAGAGCTGGCTAAATGAGTAACAGACTCAATCGGCTACTACAGAGCTACAGCAACCACATCAGCTTGCCTTGGATCGTTGGCCTCGCCAACGAGCAGCGTGTGCTTTTTGCCGTCTACCACAAAGAAGACGAGCTCAAGCTCCGCGCTCGTATCGCCGAGTTTCAGTTAGCTACTGAAACCGCCGGCCATCCCTGGCTAGAGCTGGATATCACGCGGTTGTTTCCTGAGTGGATGGCCAAGCAAAAGTATCGTGAAGATTACTTTGAAGACCCTGAGTCACTGTCGCCAAAGTTCAAGACGTTTGCTCGTGAATCGGTTGCCGCACTGGCAGAGCAGCTAGCCGATCAGGCCGACAGCAAAACCTTGGTTGCCCTGGTCGGTTGCGGCACCTTGTTTGGTTTCGCCTCGGTCTCTGATTTTGTCAAACAGCTAGCGGAGCATGTGCCAGGGCGACTCTTGGTCCTATTCCCAGGTGAGTACATTAACAACACCTACCGCTTGCTTGATGCACGTGATGGCTGGGGTTACCAAGCTACCGCCATTACTGCAGATAACTAACTATTGGCACGTGATGCCATCTCGCATCGATTCGCGCTCATGCGCACAGGGAGTACGCTCAGATGTTGAACCGCGAAATTTACGACCTTGACCCGCAACAAAATCGGTTGGAGAACAACGGTGTTGCCGAGGTTAAGGATGATCAGTCGCAGCAGGCGCTGAAAACCCTCCGCTACGAATTACAGACCTTTGTCTGTGATGGTGAGTATCAGGCTGGTTTGGACAAGATCCTCTCCACCTACCTACGTAATCTGGGTGACGGCCACGAGCAGCCCGGCGTATGGATCTCCGGTTTCTTTGGCTCGGGTAAGTCGCACCTGGCCAAAATGCTCCGTGCCCTGTGGACCAACCAGGGCTTTGCTGATGGCGTCGCCGCCCGCGATATTGCTGAGCTGCCGCAGGAGGTCAAGGACCACTTCAAGGAACTGAGTATTCAGGCCAGGCGTCACGGTGGTCTGCATGCTGCCTCCGGTACCTTAGGCGCTGGCGCCAACAACAACGTGCGTATGGCGCTGCTGAACATTGTATTTAAGTCTGCGGGTCTTCCGGAGCAATACCACCAGGCTCGCTTTGTGCTGTGGCTGCACAAGCAGGGCATCTTCGATCAAGTTAAAAACCACGTAGAATCGTCGGGAGACAACTGGGACGACGAGCTGGAAGATCTTTACGTATCAAGGAGCATTGCCAGCGCGCTACTCGCCATCGACAGCACGTTGGGTGACGACGTTAAGCAGGTCCGCCAACTGCTGCGTGAGCAATATCCTAATCTGCAGGATGTTAGTAATCAGCAGATGGTTGATGCCATCTTCGACGCCTTGACAACCGACGGTGAGTTTCCTCTCACGCTCATTGTGCTGGACGAGGTGCAGCAATACGTCGGCTCTGACTCGGAAAAAGCTCACCAGGTTCAAGAAGTGGTCGAAACCTGCTGCAAGAGCTCAAAATTTAAAAGCAAGATGTTGTTCGTTGCCACCGGCCAGAGCGCACTCTCGGGCATGGCAAACCTGCAGCGCCTGCTCGGGCGCTTCCAGATCCCCGTGCAATTGTCTGATACCGACGTTGAATCGGTGATTCGCAAGGTTATCCTGCGCAAGAAGGCCTCAGCCCGTCCGCAGCTGGAGCAGGTGATGAACGCTCACCTGGGCGAAATCTCCCGCCAACTGCGCGGCACCAAGATCGAGCACCATCGCGACGATGAACGGGTCATGCTGGCCGACTACCCGCTGCTGCCGGTACGCCGACGCTTCTGGGAAAAGGTTTTGCGCATTGTCGATACCACCGGTACCGCGTCGCAGCTGCGTAACCAGCTCAAGGTCATTCACGAGGCCGCCCAAGCCACGGCCGATCAGCCCCTGGGCCACGTGGTCGCTGCCGACTTTATCTACAACCAGATCTCGGTCAATCTGCTGCAAACCGGGGTCATTTCTAAAGAAATCGCCGAAACCATTGGCCGCTTGTCAGCGGGCGCTGCCGACGACAAGCTCAAGTCCCGCATCCTATCCCTGGTGTTGCTGATCGGCAAACTGCCCACCGACCCGACTGCAGACTGCGGCGTGCGTGCCACCGCCGACATGCTCGGCGATCTGCTGATCGATGATCTCAACCAGGGCAAAGACGCCATCCGCACTCAGGTGCCCAAGCTGCTGCAGGAGCTGGCTGATGACGGCCTGGTCATGCCCATGCAAACCAGCACCGGCACCGAATACCGCCTGCAAACCCAGGAAAGCGCCCAGTGGTACGACACCCTGCGCCAGGAAGAGGCCGACCTGCGCGGCAACCTGCAACGGGTAGAAAACATCCGCGTGGATCTGTTGCACAAGGAGCTGCGCCGCCAGATTGCTCAGGTGCGCCTGACTCAGGGCAAATGCAACGAGCCACGCCAGGTCATTCCCTGCTTTGATCCGGAGCTGCCCAAAGACGCCAGCGACAAGATTTACGCCTGGGTACAGGATGGCTGGGCACTGGATGAAAAAAGCTTTATGACCGAGGCCCGCAGCCGCAACTCCAGCGAACCGACCATCTTTATCTATGTGCCGGCGCGCAACCGTTCCGAGTTGACCAACGCCATTGCTGCTGAGCACGCCGCCCAGGCCACTCTCGACAAGCGCGGCATCCCCAACACCGACGCTGGCAAAGATGCCCGTAGCGCCATGGAAACCCGCCACCGCGATGCACAAAAGCAGGTGCAGGCCCTGCTGCGTGAAATCTTCGACGGCGTGCAGGTGTTGCAAGCCGGTGGTAACGAGGTTGACGGCAACAGCATCAGCGACCGGGTAGAAACCGCCGCCAAGGCTTCACTGGTGCGCCTGTACCGCGAGTTCGACCAGGCCGATCACCCGGCCTGGGGCAAGGTCTACGAGCGTGCCAGTAAAGACGGCGGCCAGAATGCCCTGGAAGTGCTCGGTTACAGTGGTGATGCCGAACAGCATCCGGTCTGTGTGGCCATTAAGCGCTTTATCGGCGTCTCGAAAAAGGGCAGCGAAATCCGCGAGCACTTCCTCGCCGCGCCCTATGGCTGGCCCCAGGATGCCATCGACGGCGCGCTCTATGTGCTGCTCGTCAGCGGCATCCTGATCGCCAGCGACAGCCGCAACAACCCGGTCACCGCCAGCGCCCTGGAGCGCAAGCAGATTACACAGGCCAGCTTCCGCCCGGAAAGCATCACCATCCGCCCGGTGGACATGATCAAGATCCGTGGCGTACTCAGTAGCAGTGGGATCGACTGCCAGCCAGGGGAGGAGGCCAGCAAGCTGCCCTTGCTGGCTGAAAAGGGTAGGGAGCTGGCCAAGCGTGCCGGTGGCGCTGCACCCTTGCCACCGGTGCCGGATACCCGAGTCTTTGATGAACTGGCCCGCCAGTCCGGCAATGCTCAACTCAAGCACGTGCTGGACGAGCAGGACGCTATCAAACAGGCGATCAAGGACTGGAGCGACACCGCCAAGCGAATTGAAGCCCGCCGTGGCGACTGGACGCTGCTGACCAGCCTGCTGGGCGCCAGTCGTGGCCTAGCGTTCCATGCGCCCATTCAGGCCGAAGCGGATGCCATCAGTCATCACCGCTCCCTGCTGGATGACCCCAATCCGGCCACCGGCTTGATCCAGCAACTGGTCAGCAAACTGCGCGATGCCATCCAGTTTCATGTGCAGGCCTATCTGGATCAGCACGCCAAGTGCCTGGCCCAACTGCAAGCCGACAGCCACTGGCAACAGCTCGGCGACGAGCAACAGCGCGCCATGCTGGACAAGCGCAAACTGCTGACCCTGGAGCAACCTACGCTTAACGACGCCGCCGCGATTATCGACAGCCTCAGCGAGGTCAGCCTGGAGCAGTGGACCGACCGCACCGATTCCCTGGCCAGCAAGTTCGATAGCGTCCGTCTGGAAGCCGCCGAGCTGCTGCAACCCAAGCTGCAACGCATCAGCCTGCCGCGCAAAACCTTCGAAAGCGAAGCGGATGTCGATGCCTGGCTTGATGAGGTGAAACAACAGATTCTCAGCAAACTCAACGACGGACCGGTGACCTTCTGATGACCCAAGCCACACACCGCCAGCCCCTCGACAAGGCCCTGCGCCGCGCGCTGGAAGCCACCGTTGTCAAAGCCCGAGATATTGCCGAGCTGGCCGCCAGCCAGGCCCTGACCCGCCTGAGCGTGGGCGAGGCCAAACCTGCGGATTACCTGAGCGATGAACAGCGCCAACTGCGTACCCGCCTGCGCGCCCATGGCCGGCAGTTGGGCGACATCAAGAAGGCCAGCGGTCAGCAAAGCCTGAGCAAACTGATTACCGAAGTCGCTTACGAACATTGGCACCGCATGTTGTTCGGCCGCTTTCTGGAGCAGAACCATCTGCTTATGTACGACGAGCACACTGCACTGACCCTGAACGAGTGCAGCGAGCTAGTGCAAGACCCGGACACCTTGCGCGACGAGATGGAGCGTCGCTGCAAGAGCGGTTGGGAGCTGGCCGGTGTATTAGCCTCGAAAATGCTACCGCAGATCTTCCGCATTGACTCACCGGTATTCGTCCTGGACTTTGCCCCGGAGCACCAGCGCAGCTTAGAGCAATTGGTGACGGGCCTAGCCCAGGACACCTTCCAGGCCCAGGACAGCCTCGGCTGGGTCTATCAGTTCTGGCAAAGCAAGCGCAAGGAAGAGGTCAACAAGTCCGAGGTCAAAATCGGCGCCGACGAGCTCTCGCCAGTCACCCAGCTGTTTACCGAGCCCTATATGGTCAGCTTTCTGCTGGATAACAGCCTGGGCGCCTGGTGGGTTGGCCAGCGCTTGAGCGACAGCGACTGGCAGCACGCTAATAGCGAACAGGAACTGCGCGAAAAAGCCGCTATCCCTGGTGTGCCGCTGAGCTATCTACGTTTTGTGAAAGATGAAGAGACCCAGCAATGGCAACCCGCCTCTGGCACCTTCGATGCCTGGCCCAAACAATTAAACGAACTGAAAGCCCTCGACCCCTGCTGCGGCTCCGGTCACTTTTTGGTCGCTGCTTTCCTGATGCTGGTGCCGATGCGCATGCAGGCCGAGACCCTCACGGCCCAGCAGGCCATCGACCGAGTACTCACAGATAACCTGCATGGCCTGGAGCTGGATCAGCGCTGCGTGGAGTTGGCTGCCTTTGCCGTGGCGCTGGAAGCCTGGCGTTACCCGGAGGCTGGCGGCTATCGCAGCCTGCCGGAACTGCACCTGGCCTGCAGCGGCCTGTCCATCGCCGCTGCCCGTGATGAATGGAAAGAGCTCAGCCGTAAAGCTGGCAAACAGAACCTTACCATCGCCCTGGACTGGATGTACCAGACGTTCCAGGAGGCACCGGTGCTCGGCAGTCTGATCAATCCGCGCCGAGCCAAGGCCGCGCAGATTGCCCAGTGGAGCGAGTTGCAGCACTTGCTCGGTGAAGCCCTGACTCAGGATCAGACCAATCAGCAAAGCCAGGATGATGCTGAGGCTTCAGCCCTGACCAATCGCCTGGAGGCAGGCATCGTCGCTCAAGGTTTGGCCAAAGCCGCTGAGCTGTTATCTGGCCAGTACACCTGGGTGATTACCAACGTTCCGTACCTGGCGCGGGGCAAGCAGAACGACACCCTTAAAGATTATTGCGAAGCCTACTACCCCGCTGGCAAGAACGATTTGGCCACGGTGTTTCTCGACCGCTGCCTGGAGTTCTGTGTGGAGGGCGGCACCGCCAGCATTGTCTTGCCGCAGAACTGGCTGTTTCTCACCAGCTACCGCAAGTTCCGCGAGAAGCTGTTGCAAAACGACAGTTGGCATTTGATTGCCCGCTTGGGGGCGCAGGCATTCCAGACCCCCATGTGGGATTTCAACGTGCAACTGCTCACCCTGAGCCGTGGTAATGAGGCTGGCCAGTCGGCGGATCTGCTGCACAGTGGTGAGCCGGGCAACTGGATTCGTGGGGTGGATGTGTCCGAACAGCGCGCAGCAGCCGAGAAGGCGGCGAGGTTGTTTAAGGATGAAGTAAGGAGCATGGAGCAAGGCAAGCAGCTGGGGAACCCGGATGCGAGAATAACTTTTGAGTCGCAAGAGTCGGGAAGCCTCCTTGTTGAGTATGCCGTTTGTCCACGAGGGATCATTTCGGGAGACGGTGACAAGTGGACTAGATTTTTCTGGGAGGTGGATATATTAAGTCGATGGCGCTTACTAGTAGGCACCACAGAAGCTACTACTCATTTTTCGGGCCAACAAAAAGTCATTGATTGGGTCACGGGTGGTGATGGAATGCTTCGCCCAGGTAAGGACAATGTTGCTCTTGGATACAGGGGCGTAAATGTTAGCTTGATGAACTCGCTGGCTGTAACTCTTTACAGCGGTGCTTTCTATGATCAAACGACTGCGTCTATTACGCCTAAGAATCCGACGCACGTCCCAGCGCTGTATGCGTATGTGAGTTGTCAAATTTATTCTGAAAACATTCGTTCTTTAGATCAGAAGCTCAATGTAACTCCTGCAACACTCATTAAGGTCCCCTTCGACCTCGAATACTGGACAAAGGTCGCTGAAGAGCAATACCCCAACGGGCTGCCCCAGCCCTACAGCAACGATCCTACCCAATGGGTTTTCCATAGCCATCCCTGTGGTTCGGTGGTCTGGGACGAACAGACCAAATGCACCGCCCACGGCAAACTGCGCGTCGATGACAGCGTGCTGCAAGTTGCCGTGGCCCGCCTGCTCGACCACCGCTGGCCGGCGGAGCTGGATGCAGATATGGAACTGGCCGCAGAGCAGCGCGAGTGGGCACAACGCTCTCAGGCGCTGGATGCCTATGTTGATGATGACGGCATTGTCTGCTTACCCGCGGTGCGCGGTGAAAAGGCCGCTGACCAGCGCCTGGAAGCCCTGCTTCAAGCCGCCTACGGCGACGCTTGGACCACACCGCTGAAAAACCGTCTGCTGGAAACTGTCGGCAGCAAGTCCTTAAGCCTCTGGCTGCGCGATAAGTTCTTCGAGCAGCACTGCAAACTGTTCCAGCACCGACCGTTTATCTGGCATATCTGGGATGGCCTCAACGACGGCTTCAGCGCCCTGGTCAACTACCACAAGCTCGACAAAGCCGGCCTCGAGCGCCTGATCTACACGTACTTAGGTGACTGGATCCGCACCCAACAAAGTGGGATGGCCAACGGGGAAGACGGTGCCCAGGAGCGCCTGCTCGCCGCCGAAGCCCTGAAGCGAGAGCTCGAAGCCATCCTCGAAGGTGAAGCACCCTACGACATCTTCGTGCGCTGGAAGCCCCTTGCCGAACAACCCCTGGGCTGGACCCCCGACCTCAACGACGGCGTGCGCCTCAACATCCGCCCGTTCCTCAAAGCTCGAGACGTCAGCAAAAAAGAAGCCGGCATCTTGCGCTGGAAGCCCAACATCAAATGGACCAAAGACCGCGGCAAAGACGTCGAATCCGCACCTTGGTTCCGCCTCGGCCTGGAATACGACGAAGGCGAGGGCGCGCGGATCAATGATCACCATTTGACGCTAGAAGAAAAGCGCAAAGCGAGGGACGGCAACGCATGAGCAACAAGATAACCGGTGCAGAGTACCCGCTGGCGAAAATTTTCAGTTCTGACTTTGATTTTGTCATTCCGGCTTACCAAAGACCCTATGCCTGGACTGACGACCAGGCTCTGGAGCTGTTTGACGACCTGCACAGTTTCTACCTGGCAGAACCGGAGGATGATTCATATTTTCTTGGCAGCATTGTGCTAATCAAGGCAGAAGGCAAGCCTGCTTCCGAGGTGATTGATGGGCAACAGCGACTGACCACACTGACGATATTATTATCGGTAATCACCAGTTTGCTTGATGGTGAGGTGCGCTCTGATTTCGAAGGCTACATCCGCGAGCCTGGCAGACTGTCACAAGGGATCAGTGCCAAACCCAGACTGAGTTTGCGCGAGCGTGACAGAGTATTTTTTGCTAACTACGTCCAAGCATTCAAATTCAACGAGCTGCTTGCCCTTGAGTCGGCCCAGCTGGAAGAACCACAGCAAAACATCCAGCGCAATGCCCGACTGCTGAGGGACAGGCTGGTATCGGCTTTTTCCAACGATACGGCTGGTCTGATCAGATTTGGTGCTTTTCTGATCCAGCGCTGCTTCCTGGTTGTGGTTTCCACGCCCAGCAAGAAATCGGCGTTCCGGGTGTTTTCAGTGCTGAATAGCCGGGGATTGGATTTGTTGCCGACCGATATTATCAAGTCAGATGTGATCGGTAATATCGTTGCTGAAAAACAGGAAGACTACACCAACACATGGGAAGAGCTAGAGGTCAAAACAGGGCGAGCTGGGTTCGCCGAGCTGTTCAATCATATCCGCATGATTTACGCACGGGCCAAGGCGCAGCGTACCTTGTTGGAAGAGTTTGATGAGCATTTGGTAAAGAAATCTAGCAGCTCTGAGGAGCTGATTTCAAAGGTCATTGAGCCTTACGCCGTGGCCTACCAGATTGCTAAGAAGAATGAGTACGTCTCGACCACGAACGCATCGGATGTGAACGGTCTGTTGAAATGGCTGAATCGCATCGACAACTCTGACTGGATGCCCTGCGCCATCCTGTTTTTGTCCACCCAAAAAGACTCCCCCGAGTATGTGTTGTGGTTCTTCCAGAAACTGGAGCGACTGGCAGCCTACATGCACATCAGCGCCAAGAATGTGAACCAGCGTATTGCTCGCTATGCGGTTGTGCTGGAAGAACTTACGGGGCCGCACTCCCTTGGTAGCCCAGCCAAGACAGTGGAGTTAACGGAAAACGAAAAAAGCGAAATGCTGGATGCGTTGAATTCGGATATCTACTACCTGACCGCACGCCGCCGCAACTATCTGATCCTGCGACTGGACTCCTTCTTATCAGATGGGGCCGCCACCTATGACGCCAAGGTTCTGACCATCGAGCACGTCTTGCCACAAACGGTTGTAGCAGGCAGTGAATGGGAAGAAAACTGGCCGATAGCAGACATCAGACAGCAATGGGTGCACAAACTTGCCAACCTGGTGCCTTTGACTCAACAGCGCAATTCGGCGGCAAGAAACTTCGACTTCACTAAAAAGAAAACGGCTTACTTTGGTGGCCGCAAAGGGGTTTCATCGTATGTAATGACAACTCAGGTGTTGAATACGCAGGAGTGGACTCCAGAATTGGTTAACACGCGTCAGAACAACCTGCTTGAGGTATTGGAGGCTGGTTGGAAGCTGAAGCCTGCGTCTGCAGTATGCCAGTCGGCAGGCTGACCAATCTGTTGGCCAGATTATTACCAGAGCAACAGACTGGCAGGTTGTTTAGATGATGGAAAAGTCACCGTCGTTGGTGTCAGATGGCAATAATTCATCCTGGATGTTAGGTGCTACACAATGAGCGCAATTCACACGCTGTCAATCTCTGGCTTTAGGTCCATTCGTAAGATGGAAAACCTGGAGTTGCGCAGTCTTAACGTCCTGATCGGCGCCAATGGCTCCGGTAAAAGTAACTTTGTTTCCTATTTTCGTATGCTGTCCGAGCTGGTTGAGGGGCGTTTGCAGGTGTGGGTCGCCAAGCAAGGCGGTGCAGACAGGGTGCTTAGTTATGGAGTCAAGGAAACCTCCGCACTAACAACGTCTGTGCGCTTCGGTGGCAACGGCTACGATATTGCGCTGGAGCCGACTGTGAGTGATGGGCTGACCTTCACCTCGGAGATGCTGTATTTCAATGGTCCTTATTACGGCGTGACGCGCCCCAATCTCGGCGCAGGGCATGCCGAGTCCAGTCTGAGAAAAGAAAAGAAAGGTGGGACATCGCGAAAGGTCGCAGAGTATTGCTATAACGCGATTTCCAACTGGAAGGTGTATCACTTTCATGACACCAGTGATACTGCGGGGGTGAAACGCCAGTGCGGCGTGCATGACAGTGCTTTCCTCCGGATGGATGCGTCAAATCTGGCGGCTTTTCTTCTGCAATTGCAGAGCGAGGCGCCGACCGTATACAGCCAGATCCGCAAAACAATCCGCTTAGCCATTCCGTTTTTTGACGACTTTGTTCTGAATCCGATGACCCTAGCGTCTGAAGAGCAATTGGTTCGCCTTTTGTGGAAACAGGAGGGCAGCAATTATGCGTTGTGGCCGAGCCAGCTGTCCGACGGCTCGCTGCGCTTCATTTGTCTTGTCACTGCACTGCTGCAACCTAACCCACCTACCACCATCATTATTGATGAGCCGGAACTGGGTCTGCATCCATATGCCATCACCTTGTTAGGTGCCCTAATCCGGTCTGCGGCTACACGAACGCAAGTGATCGTTTCCACTCAGTCTGTAGCTCTTCTGAATGAATTCGAGGTTGATGACTTAATAGTTGTGGACCGAGAAAGCGGCGGTTCAGTCTTTAGGCGCCTTGATCAGTCTGAGTTGGCATCGTGGCTGGAGGATTACACCATCGGCGAGCTGTGGCAGAAAAATATCCTGGGCGGGAGGCCGACACGATGATTCGCGTCCATGTCATTTGTGAAGGCCAGACTGAGGAGATGTTCGTGAACGAACTCCTCCAGCCGGTTTTTCTAGCACAGGGGATTCATCTGGTTCCAGCGCTGGTTGGCAAGCCAGGCCGCAAGGGGGGCAATTTTAAGTTCGAACGTCTGCATTCAGATGTCGAGAAGCGATTGCTCGGCGAGCGTCAGGCCTATTGCACGACGTTTTTTGACTATTACGGATTGCCGCAATCATTCCCTGGAAAAGACACACTTGCTGACACTGCAGATATTCAAAGCAAAGCTACGGCCGTGCAGGAAGCTATGACGGTAGAACTGGAACGATTGATCGGACAAGAGCCTATGCGCCGTTTCATTCCCTTTGTGCAGATGTATGAGTTCGAGGCATTGCTGTTCAGCGATCCGGAAGCCTTTGCAAGGGGCGTGGATCTGGAGCAGCTACAAGCTGAGCTAGTTCAGATCACAGCTCAGTTCGACAGCCCGGAACATATCAACAACAGCCCTAATACCGCTCCAAGCAAACGAGTTAAAGCCCTGATCCCAGGTTACCAGAAGCCATTGATGGGGACTTTGGCCGCGCTGGAAGTAGGCCTAGCAGCAATGCGCAACAAGTGTACCTTGTTCAATGACTGGCTTGATCGGCTGGAAGCCTTGTCTGTGGCAGAGGGTAAATAAACATGATGTGGTTACTAGGGCTTGCACATGCCGGCGAAATAGATGGATGGCTTTAATGATCTTGCAAACGGTACAACCATTAACCTTCTTCGTCTGGCGCGAAGCCAACCGCCAGGTATTGCTATGAAACTGATTGACCTGCTGGCCCAGGAAGTCCGCGCCAGCGCAGCCTACAACTCCAACCTGCAAGTCGCTCCCAAGGTCATCCTCTGGACCGACAAGTTGCGCCAGTGGGAGTTGGCGTTGCCTCTGTTGCAGGCGGCTTTGCCGGAACTGATAGTGCTCGGTGACTATACGCCTGAGCGAAAAACCGGGCCGGCCATCTGGATCAAGTGTGTGGTCGAAGGTGTCTTAACTGGTGTTGAATTGCCAGCTAACCGAACGCCTATTGTCTATCTACCAGGGTATGAACGCCGTGATTTGCGCGCGATTGCTTCATGCCCTGATTCGCTCAAGCCGCTGGCTGAGCTTCAGTACCGTGGCTGCTGGTGGATTTACAGCAACTCGGGTCGCGACTGGACTGTTAACGCCTTCTTGGTCTCCAGTAACGGCGGTGCCGCGCTCGATGTGGCCAAGGATGAGAAAACCCAACAGGTAATGCTGCGGGTGCTGCCTGAGGTACTGGAAAGCGCGCGCGATGAACTGAGTAATCGCCGCCTGGAAGCGGCGGACTTTAACAAACTGGTCAGCAGTGACCCGGTGCGCGATTTACTCAGCTGGATGAATGACAGCCAGGCCTGCCGGGAGCGCTGGGAAACTGCCCGCTGGCAAGCCTTGGTAGGTATTTGCGAAACTGAATACCACTTCCACCCGGAACAGGATGACGAACTGACGGCGGCTGAGCTGCTGTGTCAGCGTCAGGGCACCTGGGAAGGTGTTTGGCAGCGTTTTCTCGAGTCCTGTACGCATTACCCTCAATTGCCGCAGCTGCTGTTGAAGGTGCAGCCAGATCTGGCCGCCAATGGTGCCAGTTACCCTTCGATTAACGCTGCAGAAGAGCAGCAACTGGAGCGCGAGCTGAACGGGCTTTTGCAGCTTGATCCGGCCAAGGCTCGGCAGAGTGTTGCACAGCTGGAGAGCCGCCACGCAGAACGCAGGGACTGGGTATGGCATGCCCTGGGTATGACGCCCCTGGCCGGCGTGTTGGAGCATTTGGCCAAAATCGCAAAAGCGACCGCCAACACCTTCTCTGGCGCTGACCCCGAGGAAATGGCGACTCAGTATCGGGACGCCTACTGGCGTGCAGATGACCATGCCCTGCGTGCATTGGCCTACCCATTGTCTTCTGTGCATCAGGGGGTGGTTCAAGGCATTCTGGATTTGATCTATACCTCTTGGCTGGATGGTGTGACGCGCAACTTCCAGAGTCTTGTGCGCAATAAGGGTTATCCGGGAACTGATCAGGTTAATGAGGCGGTTGCCGAGTATGCGGCCACGGGTGAGGCGGTGTTTTTTGTCGATGGGTTGCGCTACGACACGGCGCAACGGCTGATGCTGAAGCTTCAGGGGCTGGGTGATGTGCAGTCTGGACACAGCTGGTCAGCCCTGCCTTCGGTGACAGCGACCGCCAAGGCGGCCATAACTCCGGTACATGACCGGCTAATCGGAAGAACCACCGATCGTGATTTCGAGCCAAGCCTGCTGGATGAAGACAAGAGTTTCTCAGCTTATTACTTGAGGAAGCTGCTGCAGGAGAAGGGCTGGCAATACCTGGAAGAGGGTGAGTTGGGCGATCCTGGCTCGAATGCCTGGCTGCAAAGTGGTGACATCGACAAAGAAGGCCACGTAAAGGGGCTAAAGTTGGCTGCGCGCATCGATACTTTGCTGGATGAAGTGGTGGAACGGGCGGAGGAGTTGATTGCCGCCGGTTGGCGCAAAATCCGTATTGTGACGGATCACGGCTGGATACTGACGCCGCGACCCATGGTTAAGGTTGATCTGCCGAAGCACCTGACTGAAACCCGTTGGAGCCGCTGCGCGGTGATCAAGGATTCTGTGGATTCGGGTTACCAGCAAGTGGGCTGGTACTGGAACAGTGCCGTGAGTATCGCCATGGCGCCGGGGGTGTGCAGCTTCAAGGCTGGTCAGCATTATGACCACGGTGGCTTGAGTTTGCAGGAATGCCTGACTCCGGTGATTGAAATACGTAACTCACAGCCCGTAGCTGCTGCCGCTGCGGTCACTGCGAGCCTGTCAGATATTCGCTGGCTTGGCCTGACCTGCAAGATACAGGCAGAGACCCAGGCACAAGGGGTGTTGGCGGTATTGCGAACGCGCCCCGGTGACCCTGACTCTGAAATCACTAAGCGCAAACCGCTTAAAGACGGCAAATGCAGTTTGATGGTCGATGACCAGTTTGAGGGCAGTTCAGCGGTGCTGGTGCTGCTTGATGATCAAGGGAATGTGCTGGCGAAAAAGCCGACACTGGTAGGAGACGAATAAGTGGAAATGGATACTCTGGACCACAAGGCTGCCGATGCCTTTGAGGGTTACCTGGTCCGCAAGGATCTGGTGCGAACCTTTGCCCGCCAGTTTCCGGTGCCGACCTATGTGGTCGAATTTATGCTGGGCCGCTATTGCGCTTCCACAGACCCCGAAGAGATTGAAGAAGGGCTGGAAATTGTGCAGCGCCAACTGTCGTCCCGCACCGTGCGTGCTGGCGAGGAGGAGCTGTTTAAAGCGCGGGCCTACAAGGAAGGCTCCGCCAAGCTGATTGATATTGTCAGTGTGCGGTTCGTGGAAAAGGAGGGGGGGTACCTGGCCAGCCTGCCGAGCCTGAACCTCAATAGGGTGCGTATCCCAGACAAGATTGTCGATGACAACGAGCGGCTGTTGACCGGCGGCTTTTACGCCGAGGTTACTCTGGAGTACGACAGCGTGATTGCCGAGGAGAAGGGTAACGCCTTTGGCATTTCCGAGCTGCGGCCGATCCAGATGTCGAAGCGCAATGTGCTGGATATTCTGGCGGAGGCTCGCGGTAGTTTCAGTAGCGAGGAATGGCGCGATTTTCTGGTGCGGTCGATTGGCCTGGAATCGAACTCCCTCAGCCAGCGTGCCAAGGATGCCATCCTGCTGCGTATGGTGCCTTTCGTGGAGCGCAACTACAACATGGTGGAGCTGGGGCCGCGAGGTACCGGTAAGAGCCACTTGTTCCAGCAGGTATCACCCTACGCGCACTTGATTTCCGGCGGCAAGGCGACCATCGCCAAGATGTTCGTCAACAATGCCAGTGGCCAGCGCGGCCTGGTCTGCCAGTATGATGTGGTTTGCTTTGATGAGGTCAGCGGGATCTCCTTCGATACCAAGGAAGGGATCAACATCATGAAGGGCTACATGGAGTCCGGCGAGTTCAGTCGTGGCAAGGAAAGCATCCGAGCTGATGGCTCCATGGTGTTCGTTGGCAACTTTGATGTGGATGTCGAACATCAGCAGCGGGTAGGTCACCTGTTTGGTCCATTACCCGCTGAAATGCGCGACGACACCGCCTGGATGGATCGCATTCATTGCTATCTGCCTGGCTGGGATGTGCCGAAAATGAATAAGGATCTGACTACAGACCATTTCGGTTTGGTCAGTGACTTTTTCTCGGAGTGCATGAGCCGCCTGCGGTTCGAGAGTCGCGTATCGGCCATGCAAAACCGCGTTCACCTGGGAGGTGCGCTCAGTGGGCGTGATACCAATGCCGTTAACAAGACGGTATCTGGCCTGCTCAAGCTGATGTATCCCAAGCAGGATATGCCGATCTCAGATGAAGATCTGGAATGGGCCACCCGCTTGGGCCTCGAAGTGCGCCGTCGCGTAAAAGAGCAGCAGAAACGGGTAGGCGCTGCCGAGTTTCGTAACACGCATTTCAGCTATTTCATCGGTGACGATGGTCTAGAAAAGTTCGTCGCCACGCCCGAGCTCCGGGCTGACAACGAGATTGGTGATGACCCTCTGGAGCCAGGCCAGATCTGGACCATCAGTGAGGGCGGTGCCGATATTGACGACAACGCCGGCCTGTACCGGATCGAGGTCAACGAAGGACCAGGTTCCGGAGTGAAGATTCTCAATAACCCGGCACCAGCGGCCTTCAAAGAATCTGTACGCTATGCCGAGCAGAACCTGTATTCACGCTCTGTGCAACTCGTTGGTGATCGTGACCCGCGCTCCCACGAGTTCTCCATTCAATTACGCGCCTTCGACTCGGCCAAGCGTGGCTCTAAGCTGGGTATTGCCGCACTGGTAGCCATGTGCAGCAGCATGCTGAAAAAATCCGTGAAAGGCGGACTGATCGTCGTCGGTGAAATTAACCTGGGCGGCTCTATCGAGCCCATCAGCAATGCGGTCAATATTGCTGAGCTGGCGGTTGAGAAGGGCGCCAGCACACTGCTTATGCCGGTAACGGCTAGGCGACAACTGTATGATCTGTCCGACGATATGGCCACCAAGATCGACATCCAGTTTTACCAGGATGCGCGTGATGCGTTGTTAAAGGCGATAGTGGAGTGACCACGCTACGTCTTAAGCCAAGCTTAAAGGACACCGTCTAGAAAGCCGTTCTCAGGGGCGCGTCTGACCCTGGCAAGCTTTCAAAATGGACACGCATGCCTGCTGATGTCGTTGCAGAATGGACGTTTTATCGTAGCTGATTGCTGCGTATGTGGAGTAAAAGGATATGGAAGTTGTTTATTGGGACGGCGGGCTGCTGAGGCACGAGCTTGAAGCCATTGAAACGATGGAGAGCGCATTCAAAGAAGCTGCTCCAGTTAAAGCACAAGCAGCGCAGGCTAAAGGCGGGATGGCTCAGCAACTTCAAGCGCTGACAGGGCAGACAGGGAAGCGTGCGGGGATGTGGCCGTGGCGTGGGTACGCGGGGTTTCGTTTCGCTGATGCGCGCGGGGCTGAGGGCGAGTTTGATCTAGTTATTGTTACCCACAAAAACATTTTGATCGTCGAACTAAAGCATTGGCACGGTGAGATTACTTACAACGCAGGGAAGTGGTATCAAAATGGTAGTGAGCGCGGTAACTCCCCGGTTGCCGTCACTCAGCGAAAACAATATTTGATGCAGCGCAAGCTGCAGACGATCAAGTCCAGCCTACCCAAAGATCGTGTTCCTAACATACAGTTTGTTGTCGTTCTCACCGGCAAGTGCACTTTTTCCGAGTTGCCTGATCACGAACTGAAGCACGTACTGTCGTTGCCGGACTTTTTGGCACTGGCCAACGAAAAAGAATACAACATCCGATTTCGACCTCATCCTGCTCAGCAGGGACTAAATCAATATTTTGATGTTTTTGACCGTTTATTCAGTAAGGGGAATACCAAACCAAAGGAGTTGATCGTTGATGGCTTTAGGGCGCAAGCGCTAATTTTCGAGCACCCAGCTAAGGTTTACGTCGAGCATGAAGCGAAAAACGATAACAACAAGGACGAGAGGGCGCTCCTGCGGCTGTGGGATTTTTCCAAGCTAGATGACTTAGATTCCAAAACGCCGGAGGGACGTTTCCAGATCCTTTCACGTGAGCGCGATGTTTTGGTTTACCTTAGTAACCGGGACCTTGAGTTGGGTAGACGTTGCCTCCGGCCGATGAAGAATCCGGTCAAAGAGCTGGTGACTCAAGAGTATTCGGAGCTTTGTGAGCTGCCTTCGGGGCACTACAGACTAAATGAGTTTATTAATCGCTATGTCGGGCAGTTTGATGAGAGTGGCCGAGTACGACTAGCAAAGGTTCTTATAGCGCAATTCGCGCAGATGCATGGTTTCAAGGTCGCGCACCGTGATCTTGGGGACCATAGCATCTGGTTCTCTCCCGATAGCAGCATATCTTTATCCAATTTTATCGCTGCATACCACCAGCCGGCGGGGACTGTTGGGCCGCGCCGTGACCAACTGAGCATTGGTGCGATTTGCATGCCTGAAGACGCAAATCTCGACAGCTACCGAGGGAGCCCGTTCCATCGGGACGTTTTTGCGCTAGGATTGATTTGCTCTCACCTCATCGCGGCCACAGCGCTGCCTTTGAAGTTTGAGGTGGCTCACATTGAGCGGGTACGCCAGGAGCTGATTGACTCTGGGTATTGGTATGCTCCAGTGCTTTTGCGTGCATTGGAGATCGATCCTGCTGATCGCTTCCCAGACGCAAGTGCGCTCTTAGAGGCGCTCAATCACGATACTCCAAGCAACGATGAAGACTTCGAGTTTGATCCTAGCGTTCTGGAGCGCTTCGGTGCGAGCGGGTTCGTTCCCTACAAAGTCTATCCGGTGGACGACGAGCTGGTTGATTCTGAGGTCAAGGAGGTTTACCGGTCAGGTTTTCATGTTGTGAAAATTTGGCCAACATTGCATGCAGATGCGCCGTCGGGGGGGATCGGGCCAATATTGCTTGCGTTTTTTGAGCGGCTTGAATTGCTACAGAAAAGCGCCTACGAGTTCCTTCCCCAGATCGAACATTTTGGATATGGCAAGGGCGGGGCTCCTTTCCTAATTCAGCGGAACGTAGATGGATGTGACTGGAGTGATTTGCCAGAACTCTCTCGCGATATGGCCTTCACCGTTTCGCGCAAGCTGATAGCCGCTGTTGAGTGTCTTCACGAGCAGCACGTCGTGCACGGTGATATTCATCCTGGTAATGTGAAAGTGAACATTGTTGAGGATCAGCCGGATTCCTGCGATGTCTACCTGCTCGACATGCCTGACTTGAGCGCTTCTGGTGAGTTGCCGTTTAACCATCGTTACAGTCCTATGCTTGAGAATTGTTCTGACGTCGAGCGCGACAACTTTGCAGTTATGCGGATGACTGCGGAACTGCTTGGCATGGACTGGGAGCACAGTGATGAAGCTGACCTCTCGGAAGTCAGGGACGCAATCGATCACGAGATACAAAGCGAGTCAGGTTTCATTTCTCTTGAGCGATTTCGACACGCGCTCGATAAAGCTAGCAGCCCGCCAGTAGTTCGGCCATCTATCTCAATTGCTGTGTCTGGTCGAACCGACGTTGAAGGTTTTGATATCTATCCTGACAACGGTCGGCTGTATGTGAAAATTGAATTAGATAAGCACGATCCAAACATGCTGATAGCCAGGTTTGATGGCATTGGAGGCTCCTTTCGAGCTACGTACGACGCTACCAAACGAGAATTTGTTAAGGCGTTTGCGCCTAGAGCTCAGGAGAGTGTGAGGCTGCGAGAAGCAAAGGAAGCCGACTTCGAGGTAGATGTAGTTCTCCGTGTTTCGGTCGGGCGCTACTCTAACCTCCAGTCTCTTAGTGAGGTCATGCGACAGCAGCAAGGCTTCGGTGATTTTGCCAACAGCGTTCTCAGAGAAGCACGTTTAGAGCTCGTGGCGCAGCCTTCACATGGTGGCGATGGCCTGGGCGTAGACAATAGGGCGAGCGAGGATGTGCCCGCAGGTCACGCTGAACCAGCCCGTAAGTCATACCCAATAACCAAAGTCTGGAGGGCTATTCTCGAGACTGAGACGGAAGCTTTGCCATCTATCGAAGTCGCAGATGACCCCAAGATGCATAAAGACGGTGGCGGGTTGCTAATTCCATTTTCTGCGGAACGAGACGTGCTTGAGTCCTTCTCTTCTGATGACCAAGTTTACCTTTCCCGGCGTAAGGACGGTAAAACCTTCGATTTGGGTTCTATTAATGTCCGTTTGAGCACACCGTCTATGCTTTACTTGGTCCTTTCGAGGAAAGCTCAGAGCATCAAAGTTGATGAGCAGCTGTACCTACAGTCGCGCTCGACGCGGACATCCTTTTCACGACGCAAGCGCGCGACTGAGCGAATGCTTCAGCGTCTTTCAGTTGTGCCGGGCCTCGTAGACTATTTTGACGAAGGGTGTGATGCGAAGCCTGAGCGTTTTAGTGAGCCGCCGACAGAGCAGCATCTGCGGATGTATGAAAGGTCTGCGCCAGACGGTACGGTTATAGGGCTGAATGATGCTCAGAAGGAAGCGTTTTCTCGACTAGTAAGTCACGGACCGCTTGGCTTGCTGCAAGGTCCACCGGGTACAGGTAAAACAGAATTTATTGCTGCTTTCTGCCACTACTTGATCAGTGAGGTCGGTGCCAGAAATATCCTTCTAACGAGCCAGTCTCACGAGGCGGTGAACACTGCAGCAGAACGTATTCGTGCCCACTGCCGCAGGCTGGAAACCCCGCTCGATGTAGTGCGGTTTAGCAATAGCGACCAGGTTGTTTCGGACGAGCTCCGAGATGTCTATTCCCGCTCCATTATTAGTCAGCAGCGTGAGTCTTTTCGAGCGGAGGTGGTACATCGGCTCAGCCTTATGTCGTCGTCGATTGGTGTAAGTCAGGCGTTTATCGAGCGTTTGATTGTTCTACAGCAAAGAGTGGGTGGGCTTGTAAAGGGGCTCGATCGGCTAGCTGACGACCTAACTGACGCAGACGGATCGCAAGTGAGTAGCAGCAATGCACGGGTCATTGAAGAGCTGCGCTGCGAGCTTTTACAGGTGTTGCATAATGATTTTGGTATTGACGTTGAGGAAAGCGCTGCACCGCAAAGCTGGCTGGAGAAAGCCCAGAACCAGGTTGCCGATGAATCTGGGGTGCGCAGGCACGAGCTGAGACGTTGCTTGGCCCTGATTGATCTTTCTGAGGATATGCTTGAACGAATGGGCAGCGACAAGGCTAATTACGATGAGTTTTTGGTCAGAACGCGCACCTTAGTGTGTGGCACGTGCGTTGGTATTGGCATGAACCATTTCAAACTTGCCGAAAACCGGTTTGACTGGGTCATTATTGACGAGGCTGCTCGTTCTTCACCTACTGAATTAGCCATTGCGATGCAAGTCGGTCGAAGAGTCCTTTTGGTTGGCGATCACAGGCAGTTGCCCCCGTTCTATGAGGAGGAGCACAAGAAAGCAATTGCTAGATCGTTAGAGCTGCATACGACCTCTGATGAATTCCAACACGTCATGCGTAGCGACTTCGAGAGGGCGTTTGAGTCTAGTTATGGCCGGTTGGCCGGAGCGACCCTGAAAACTCAATACAGGATGCAGCCAGCAATCGGCAACTTGGTCTCAGAGGTTTTCTATCAAGGAGTACTTGAGACCGGGGAGCGGCCTATACCCGAGCATTTTTCACGTTCTCCAGAATGCTTGGAACACGTCTGCACTTGGTTAGATACAGGGGCTTTGGGCAGTAAGGCGAACCATCAATCGCCCAATGGCAGCATGAGTTTGATTAATCATGCTGAAACGGATGCAATTGTTCAGATGTTGAAAGAAATAGAGCAGGACGTCGAGTTCTCTGAGGGGCTTATCGAGGAAATGAGTCAAACCCAGGAGCCCGCAATTGGCATCATCTGTATGTATGGTGAGCAGAAGAAGCTAATCAGGCGAAAGTTCGCAGAGCAGAACTGGTCAGATGCATTTAGGCGATTGGTGAAGATTGATACGGTGGATAGTTACCAAGGGAAGGAGAACCGTATCGTAATTATTTCACTTACACGGTCCTGCGTAGACCGATCTCCTGGTTTCCTACGTTCTTCTAACCGAGTCAACGTTGCCTTATCCCGCGCAATGGACCGTTTAGTGGTGGTTGGGGACATGCGTATGTGGGCCGGTCGAAATGCCGAACTTCCATTGGGAAAGGTCTGTACATTTATCAGAGAGCGTCAGCACGACATGGGTTATGCAATCAGACCAGCAAAAGGTAAAGCAAAATGAAACTGGAGGAGCTTTGCCTGTTCGAGGTTGATATTAGCGTGCCGGTCCAGCAATTCCGCGTGGAGTACACCTTGGTTGAGAAGGGGGGACTGCCCTTTGTTCCAGAGTTTCTCTTACGTCTGTTGAAAGTATCCGCGCTGCTCCCGTTTGACATCGCCCGGTTCTTTGGCTTTACGCCAAAGGAAGTTAGTAGCGCTTTGTTACCATTCCTACAGCAAGGTGAGCTCACTATAGCTGACGATGGACGAGTGACCCTTACTCAAAAGGGGCTGAGGCTATTTTCCGGTGGCGACGAGGTTCCGGTTGTTAAGGGGCGAAAAGAGTACCGGAAGTCTTTTACATTCGACCTGCTGACCTACTCTTTTATGGAGCAAAAGAAATACCGATTGGATGCCCCGAGGCGGTCGGTTGTTCTGAGTGCCGACTCTGTAGTTCGAGCAGAATCTACCCAGAGCGCTGAGAGAGCATTTCAACGCCATCTTGCGAAAATTTATAAATCTGGTGAGCTTTGTAGTTATTCAGACGAATCGGACGCTCCCGAGTTATACAAAGTCAGCCAAGTCCGCAAGGATAAGGACAGCTACATTCGCATAGTGGAATCCTACTGCCTCGATTTGGGAACGATGAATTATGGGTTCTCGGAGCAAGAGGGCCTACCGGAGTTGGAGGCATACATATCTGCGCGTAGTCAAAAGCTAGCGGGGCTTCTAGGACGGAGTAACCTGGATTCACTGCTGGCCTTTGCGGACAGGGTGGGGGATCGGCATACGTTGGATCTCTTAGACGCTGGTGAGTTAGATTTAACCCAGGTGGCCCAAGTGTCTGCTGTCGCTTCGCATTTAGGCCGGGATGCAATAGAGCCTATCTATGGTGCTTTGCAGCTAACTCGCAACTGGGATCGAGTGGAAAAACTGCTATCCAAGCATGCGAAGCGGCTAGCAAAAGAGACTGCTAATGCCTCTAAAGTCATGACTTGGTTGGCTCCCTCTGCGCACGACTTATGGGGCAAGTGTTCACGTCACGGTCAAGCCCTGAGCGCATTTGCTAGCGCAGGGACGTTTAATACGAACGGCAATGAAAGGCGTGTTTTCAGTCCCAGGGTGCTCATTCCACTGAGTAGTGCGTGTGACAAGCAAGCGCAGCGGAGGGCGTTCATTGAGTGCAAGGAGGCAGAGTCAATACTCCATGGCTTCATAGAGTCCAACATTTTGTCGGGGCTTGAAATAATCATTCTCACAGATTCATTTGCAGTGCTTCTCTATCACGTTGTCCAGCCTGAACAGCATCCAGTACCCGTTCCGGTTGGCTTTATTACCGAAGATAAGCAAATGGTTCGCCGGATTGAAGCTGCACTGGAAGATCGGCTTGCGGAATATACAGAGGGCAATGTACCTCGGTATCAGGGACCGCTATCCCCGGCGGACGCTGCGCGAAAGCGTTAATGTTAGGCGCACAGTAGGGCGGGCAGGCGGATTATCCGGCCCGCCAGTGTGTTGGCGATTGCAGAGTTTTGGCAGAGGACCGCCCAAGGGTAAACGCCCGGTGAATACACCTTGCAGCAGACATCCCTATTTTAACCCTCTACTCGTTCAGACGGTTAAAAATGGGGGGATTACCTTTGGATTAGGTATTTCGCCCAGTCCTCCATCAGCTTTCGTCTTTTCTCAAACATGTCTCCGCGGCGATAAGCCGATTCCACTGAGCTTTCAAGCGTATGCGCCAGTGCTTGCTCGCAGACATCCCTGGGGTGTGAAGTGTTTTCTGCAGCCCAGTCTCGGAACGTCGACCTGAAGCCGTGTACAGTGATGTGTGTGTATTCCAGACGTCTCAACGCCATCAACATAGACATATTTGAAAGTGACTTTCCTGGTTTTTGTCCAGGGAAGAGGAACGGGCTATCGTCGATTACTTTCAATTCGCTAAGCATAGCTTTCAGGGGGGGTGAAATCGGCACTCTGTGAACTTTTCCAGCCTTCATGCGTTCTGCTGGGATTGCCCAAATACCTTGTTTCAAATTGACCTCATCCCAAGTGGCATCAAGAACCTCACTGGTGCGACAACAGGTGAGTATGGTCATCTCAAGCGCGCGATATGACATGCTGTTTTGGGCAGCTAGCTCTAGCATGAATTTCGGGGCCTCCTGCCAGGGTAGAGCAGGGTGGTGAACTACCTTACTAACCTTGCTGCGCTTGGGGAATAACTTGTCTAGATGACCACGCCACCTGGCTGGGTTTTCCCCCTCACGTAGCCCAACTGCCTTGGCAGCATCCAGCACCAGCTCTATGCGATTGCGAACTCGTGTGGCCGTTTCAGGAACCTTGGTCCAAATTGGTTTTAGGATCTTGACCACGTGCTCAGTGGAAATCTCATTGGGTGGAAGATCGCCGATGACAGGGAAGGCGTAGGTTCTCAGCGTATTTAGCCATTGGCTGGCGTGTTTAGCGTTCTTCCATCCAGCCTTTTGGGACTCAATGTAATCAAGAGCAATACTCTCGAAGTTCTTGGATAAGGCAGTTTTACGCCGCTGATCCAGCTCCAGCGCTTGTTTAACCCGTTTACGCTCCTCAAGCGGATCTGTGCCAGACTTTGCCAGCTTGCGCGCGTCAGCAGCTAGTCCTCTTGCTTCGGCTAGCGTGACCTCGGGATAGCTGCCCAACCCCATGTCGCGCAGCTTGCTGTTGAATCTAAATCGATAGAGCCAGCTTGAACCACCCGATGACTTGACGCGAAGGTATAGGCCGTCGCCGTCGATATGCATTTTCGGGACGCCTTCTTTGGCGAATTTCTCTACTGACTTAGCTGTGAGGTTACCCACACGCACTCCTGCTCGACTGATGAAGGGTTGCTAGCGGCCCATACTGCGGCCCATACTCTGGCCCATACTTTAGCGTGAGAAGCAGTGAGACGTCAAAAGACGAAAATGGATATTAATCCGATATATAACAATAAGATAAGACTTTTTATTGGATTTAATGAGCCTTTAAAAAACACCATAATGGCGGACTGTCCCTCCGCCACTATTTATACTCAGAGCCCCGTAAACCGGGGCTTTGTTGTTTCTGGGTTTTGGTGCTGGATATGCGGTCCTGTACTCAAGTGAACTTTGCGTCAGGTTTTGTCCGAGCATTTCGCAAACAAAAGCGGATTCAAATCGGGATCCAGCGTGCGGGGGAATGACTCAAGCGGGCAGGGTGGTGAGATCAGAAAGCCCTGAACCTCATGACAGTTTGAGGCACAAACTATCTGTAGCTGCTCCAGGGTTTCTACACCTTCACAGACGGTGCGTTTACCAAGCTCGTTGGCTAGATCGGTAATCATTTTAACGATGGCTCTGGCATCGGGCTTGGTCAGTAGTTCGGTAACGAAGGATCGATCTATTTTCAGTGTGTCGAACGGGAACCGGCGCAGGTAGGATAGAGACGAATAACCGGTGCCAAAGTCATCCAGCGCCAATCGCACGCCGGTGCTGCGGATAGCGTTGAGGATAGTGACTGCTTTGTCTGCATCCTCAATCAACACCGATTCGGTCAGCTCAAGTTCAAGTTTTTCGGGTGTCATGCCGGATGTACGCAACACATCTTTGAGGCCGTTTAGGTAGTCACCGAATTGCAGCTGAGAAGCTGATACGTTGACTGCGATAGTGAGCCCCGCCAGCTCATGGGTGCCTGCACGACAGGCCTCAGTCAGTGCCCATACGCCAAGCTTGTCTATTATTCCGCATTGCTCTGCAATGGGAATGAATTCCATGGGACTAATTTCGCCCAGATCGGGGTGCCGCCAGCGCATGAGTGCCTCAGCGCCAGTGACCTGCCAGGTCTGCAAGTCGACCTTGGGCTGCCAGTGCAGGCATATTTCATCATTGTCGATGGCGTTGCGTAATCCGTGTTCAATGCTCAATCGGCGGTGGCTGATTTCACCCAAGAGAGGTGAATACTCGACCCAGCGTCCGCGGCCCGCCTCTTTGGCTGCATACATGGCGATATCTGCTTGTACCAACAGGTCGTCCAGACCACAGAGTGTTTCATTGCGAACGGTGAAGCCCACGCTGGCGCCGACGCGGAACTGACGTTCGTCGATGGTGATGGGGTCTGACACGCTGTTGACTACCCTGCGGGCCGTATCGGCGGCGGTCACAACCGCTTCTTTGGACCAGAGCACGATAGCAAACTCGTCGCCGCCCAGTCGGGCAATGAGGGATTTTGGGCCAGCACAGGAGCGCAACCGCGCTGCGACCACTCTAAGAATGGTATCGCCCACGCTGTGGCCGTAATTGTCGTTCACTGCCTTGAAACGATCGAGGTCGATAAACAGTAGAGCTAAAGGTTCATCCTGTTCGATAGCGCTACTTAAAGCGGCACGGAGATGGAAGCGATTGGCAAGGGAGGTGAGCGAGTCGGTATGGGCAAGTTCACGTAGCTTATGATCACTTTTTACTTTCTCGGTAACATCCGTGAGCACACCACGCCAGCCCAAAAAAATATTGGTTTCTGTGAACAGGCATTTACCTGTCATTGCCAAGTGCATGTCGCCTTTGCGCGAGGTCATCGTCAGCCGGATATCTCTGAATGGATTACCTTCGCCGTTCAATACTTGCAATTGGGTAAGGTCATTGGGACACCGGGTGGTGAGCAATTGCTGGAATGTCTGGGCGTGATGCTCGTTTTCTTGCAGCCTCAAGACTTCAGTTAACCTTGATGAAACATGGTTTAGGTGGCCTTCGCTGTCGGTCTCCCAGAGAGCATCGCCGGCATTGTGCTCAAAGTCCTGCAGCAGCACGGCCATAAGCTGCTCCTGTCGTTCCGACTGGGCCTTGGCCGCTATTAAATCGGTGGCCTGTCGCCAGCCGAACAAAGATCCGATTAACACCATGGGCGAGTACAACAGGACCAGAATCGCAACGGCTAGATAGACTGTTTGTCCAGACAACCAGAGCGCGGCTATCGCTGCGAAGGAATAAATCATGGCGTAACTGATACTGGCGTAGGGCAGTGGGCTGAGTACAAAGCTCCCAGCGCTGATCATGCCGGTAACAATAGTGGCGATGGCCATTTGTTGGCCGCGAGAAGCGTCAGGAAACCAGGTCAGTATCATCCAGGCCCAAATAATGGCCAAGATAGATGCGTGCAGAGTTGCCCTGTGAGCACTTTTGGATGAGGCATGCACAATCGGACGCTTGCGCGTTTTATGCCAGCCAAGGCTGGAAAAAGCGCAGACCGCAGTCAGCAACGATAGCCAAACCCATAGGCTGGGGGGTATGTTCGGCGCAAATGCGATGAGAACACAGGCGCCGCTGCCGACATTGGCCAGCATCATGGGCAAGGATACGCGGGTAACCGAACTTACCTGGATGCCTCGAAGGCGAGCCATCTCTGTATCGTCGGATGAATACATCGTCGATATATCGGAGAACAGTTTACGAATATTGGTTATTCGGTCTTTCAACTACTGGCACCCGTCTGACAGGTAAAAGGCAGGTTTAATGGCCATGACTCTAGCAGAGGTATGCGCACCAACGCTTCAGAAATCAATGTTTTAAGAGTAAAAAGCAAATTCGAGCAGGGTGATAGATAATCGGCGCCCCTCGGGGCGCCGATCTATTGCTGTTTAAACCTGAGAAGGAAAGTCGCTTGCGGCGTGACGTTCAGCCAGTTGCTCGGAGGCTTCGCCCCATACGCGGTTGACCATGCGCCCACGCTTGACCGCGGGACGGGCAGCAATTGCTGCAGCCCAGCGCTGTACGTGGGTATATTCCTGCACCGAGAGGAATTCACCGGCGCTATAAAGACTGCCTTCGGCCATCAGGCCATACCAAGGGTAGATGGCAATGTCGGCGATGCTGTAGTCGTCGCCTGCCATGAACTCACGTTCTGCCAGGTTGCGGTTCAGCACGTCGAGCTGGCGTTTGACTTCCATGGCGAAGCGGTTGATCGGGTACTCAAACTTTTCCGGAGCGTACGCATAAAAGTGGCCGAAACCGCCGCCCAAATAGGGTGCTGAGCCCATTTGCCAGAATAGCCAGTTCATCGCCTCGGTACGTTGTGCGTGATGGGTGGGTATCAGAGCGCCAAACTTTTCCGCCAGGTAAAGCAGGATGGAGCCTGATTCAAACACGCGGGTCGGCGTTTCAGTGCTGTGATCTACCAGCGCAGGAATCTTTGAGTTGGGATTGGCCGCGACGAAGCCGCTGGAGAATTGATCGCCTTCGCCGATTTTGATTAGCCAAGCGTCGTATTCAGCCTCGCTATAGCCAAGCTCAAGCAGCTCTTCAAACATGACAGTGGCTTTGACGCCATTGGGCGTGGCTAGCGAGTACAGTTGATGGGGATGTTTGCCGATCGGCAGATCCTTGTCATGCGTGGGGCCAGCGATAGGGCGGTTTATATTCGCAAACTTGCCGCCACTTTCGGCGTCCCAGGTCCAGACTTTAGGTGGTTCATACTGTTTGTCGTTGCTCATAATACGTTTCCCGAACAGTGATTGGCTGGCGTGGAGCAATCCACGGGCTTGGCGCTATCGCAGCGCCAAGCCTAGCACGGAGCGGGTAACAGCGTGGCGTGGTATCAAAGCCAACCCAGTGTCTTGACGGGCGTGTTTAGTTGAGTTCCTGCGGCGCGGCGTCAGCAGCGGCACGTTGCTGGTTCTTCAAATGCAGTTCATGCAGGCGCTTGCTGCCATCCTCGGCGTGGACTACCAGGGAGGTAAAGGCTGAGATTGAGAAGATAAACGCGATCAAGAGTTTCATGGTTACTGTCCTTATGAGAGTAGTAGGTAACGGCGATTGGTGTCGCCGTTTGACCTCTACACAATAAGGGGGCAGTGTTTAAGCCAGCATGACGTCTGGATTACAACTTTGTCATGTGTTCGTCGTAGGGAATCTGAGTTCGAACCGTACGCCTTGGTCTTCGTTGACCACGACGGCACTGCCGCCGTGCAGGCGCATGATGGCTTGCACAATGGCGAGGCCCAACCCACCGCTGTGGCCTGGTTGACTTCTAGAAGGATCCGCGCGGTAGAAACGTTCAAATAGTCTGGATAGATGTGGCTCCGGAATGCTCGCGCCGCTGTTACGCACGCTGAGGATGCACTGGTCATCTAGGTTTACGCTGGTTATCGCGATCTCACTGCCGGCATCGGCATGGCGGATTGCGTTGGCGATCAGGTTAGCCAGTGCGCGCGTGAGCATCTCCGGCTCAGCCATCAGGCTGCCGCTGCAATGATTGATCAGCCGCAGATCACGCTCCTGAGCCATCCCTTCGAAGTAGTCACACAATTGCTCGGCGAGATCGGCAAGTTGTGTCGGTTGGCGGGCGAGCAAGTGTTCCGGCTGCTCGCTGCGGGCGAGAAACAGCAGGCTATCGATTAAACGTGCCAGACGCTCAAACTCTTCCAGGTTCGATTCCAGCAGCTGTTCGTATTCTTCACTTGAGCGTGAGCGGCTAAGCACCTGTTGGGTCTGCCCCATTAGGTTATTGAGCGGTGTGCGCATTTCATGGGCCAAATCAGCGGAAAATCGAGCCAGCTGCTGATAACCATCATCCAGGCGAGTGAGGGTCTGGTTTAGGCTGGTTTCTAATAGGCTGAGCTCAAGGTAGGCGCTGTCTGCGTGCAAACGCTTGTGCAGGTGCTGCGAGTTGATTGCTCCGGCCTGTTCTGCCAGCTGGCGTAACGGTCGCAGCCCACGTTGACTGATAAAGGCACCCAACAAAAAGGTGAATAGCCCACCCAGGCTGAGCGCCACAATCAGAGTATTGCGGTAGGCGGCCAGCATGTTTTCCCGTTCGGTAAGCAGATGCCCGGCGATCAAGGTCAGCGGCTTGCCATTGAGGCTGATGCGTTGTGTGACCAAGCGGTAGGGCGCGGCGGTGTTGTCGTGAAAGGTGGGCTGCGCGGAAACCTTCAGTTGCGGCCGGGGTAGGGCGGCAGGGTTAATGCTGATCAGCGTTTGGCCTTGCGCATCCAGTACCCACAGAAAATGCTGCGTATTGCCCAGCATGTTGGCGTACAACTCGGGACGGTCGCGCAGGGCCTGCATATCAGTGGTGTCCTTGATTAGCAGTTGCATACGCTCCAGCCGGCCAAGCAGTGCCTGATCGTCGCGCCAGGCAACTTCCTGTTGCAGTGATCGAAACAGGTACAGACCGATAATCCCCAGCAGCAATACACTGACCAGTGCAAAAGCCAGCGCTAAACGCAGGCTGAGTGAGCGTCTCAAATGCTTCATGCAGCGCTGTCCAGTTTGTAGCCCATACCGCGTACGGTATGCACTAACTTGAGTTTAAAAGGGTCGTCCAGTTTGGCGCGCAACCGTCGTATGGCGACATCTACCACGTTGGTGTCACTTTCAAAATTGATGTTCCAGACGACTGAGGCGATTCGGCTGCGCGACATGACTTCACCCGGATGGCTGATGAGCAATTGCAGCAGCGCGAACTCTTTATTGGTCAGCAAGATACGTTTTCCGTCACGGCTCACCTGCCGGCGTAACACGTCAACTTCAAGATCTTCCAGGCGGTAGTGCTCTACCTCTCGCAACGGTGAGCGGCGCAATAAGCTGCGCACCCGGGCGAGCAGTTCGGCATAGGAGAAGGGTTTGACTAGGTAGTCATCGGCACCCAGCTCCAGCCCTTTGACACGATCTTCAACGCTGTCGCGGGCGGTAAGAAAAAGCACCGGCGTATCGCCTTGCTGGCGGATCAGCTTGATCAGTTGCCAGCCATCCATACCGGGCAACATGACATCCAGAATGACCAGATCGAAGTGTTCTTCTTCAAGCAAATGACGGGCATCCAAGCCTTCAAGCGCAACCTCGACTTGATAGCCCGATTCGCCCAGCCCTTTTTGCAGGTACTCGGCTGCCTTTTTTTCATCTTCAACGACAAGAATGCGCATCACGTTCTCCCTCTGAGACCTATCAGGTTAGAGGTATCGACGTTATCTGCCCATTACAAAAGCGTAATGCAACGGCAATGATGTTGTGCGAAGGCGTCCTGCAGTATGGCCTGGCGTTCACGTAACCCAAGGAGATACTCGCATGTCGCACAAACTTACACTGGCACTGGCGTTGCTGGGTAGCCTGGCAGCCACGACCGTACAAGCTGAAACCCCCGGCATTGCCGAGCGCCAAGATCTGACCCTGGCGTTAGCCAACCAACTGGCAGATGCCACCTTGAGTGCTTGTCATGCACAACAACGCACAGCTGTTGTAGCGGTAGTTGATCGCGGCGGCAATCTAATGGCGCTGCAACGCGACGATAACGTGGGGCCACACAACACGGTTGCAGCTCAACGCAAGGCGTTTACTGCGCTCTCGACTAAAACCCCAACGCGCTTGTTGGCTGAGCGAGCGAGCAGCAATCCCGACGCGGCTAACCTCAACACCTTGGATGAATTGCTGTTACTGGGCGGCGGTGTACCTGTGGTCATCGAGGGCGATGTGGTCGGCGCGCTGGGCGTGGCGGGTGCCGGCGGAGCCAGCACAGATGAAGGCTGTGCCCTAAGCGCCATAGGCACTCTTATCAAAACCCAATGAATATCAGGAGAATACAGATGAATCTTATTATTCGTGTAACTACCGGTTTGCTGCTCAGCAGCTGCGCTGCGATGGCTTTTGCTGCGGGCAACCCCCTCAGCGTTCACGTTCTCAATCTGGAAGACGGTTTGCCATCGCCGGAAGTTCGGGTGACGCTGGAGCGATTGCAAGGGCAGAGCTGGCAAGCCTTGAACGAAGGTGTAACTAACGAGCAGGGCCGCATTCCCTCCTTATATCCGCAAGATCAGGCGCTGCAAGATGGCACCTACCGAGTCACCTTCAAAACCGGTGATTGGTTTGCACAGCACCAGGCTAAGACGTTTTTCCCAGAAGTACCGGTTATCTTTGAAGTCGATGCTTCGGTAGAGCATTACCATATTCCGTTATTGCTCAGCCCTTACGGCTTCTCTACCTATCGCGGTAACTGATGCCTGGCTTGGCGCAGTCAGCTCGCTGATTGCGCCAGTGTTGATAGCCAACCTATCTGGGGCTGTTTATACCAATTGGCTCGCCACCGACCACCAGCCTGGCAATAAACTCCGGACGGCTTTTTGCCCAAAACGGTCATCCAACAGATAGACCACGCCGCTATCATCGGTACTGCGGATCACCCTGCCGGCGGCCTGCACCACTTTCTGCAAGCCAGGATAGAGGTAGGCGTAGTCGTAACCATTGCCGCCGCTGTCGGCAAACATCGCCTGCATGCGCTCCTTCATTTCCTCGTTGACCGGATTAATCTGTGGCAGCCCAAGGGTCGCAATAAAGGCGCCTATCAGGCGTTTGCCCGGCAAGTCTATTCCCTCACCAAAGGCACCGCCTAGCACGGCAAAACCGACGCCGCTGCTGTGCTCAGCGAAGCGCGCAAGAAAACCGTGGCGTTCTGCTTCATTCATACTGCGTGATTGAGACCAGGTCGGGATGCCGGGGTAGTCGGCCTGGAATTGGTCCAGTGCTTGTTGCAGGTAGGCGTAACTACTGAAGAACGCCAGGTAATTGCCGGGTGCGCGTTCAAACTGCTCGGCGATCAGCTTACAAATAGGCCGCAGACTAGCGCTGCGATGCTGATAGCGCGTGGACAGATTACGCACCACGGATACGCTTAGCTGCTCGGCTTTGAAGGGAGACTCGACGTTGATCCATTCAGCCTCTTCCGGCAAGCCGAGCAAGTCGGAATAGTACTGCGCCGGGCTCAAGGTCGCCGAAAACAGCGTAGTGCTGTGCGCCGTGAGAAAGCGTTGTTTTAGAAAAGGAGCCGGCACTATGTTGCGTAAGCATAAGGTAGATAGCGTCTTGCGCCCGGCAAATTCCTCGTGGCGAGTAATATCGAACAAAGAGTGCGGGCCGTAAGCTTCGGCTAGGCGGCAGAACAGCATGGCGTCCAGATAAAATCGCAGTAGACCGGCATCATTGCCGGTGGGTTGATCGGTCAGGTGATCGGTGATGGCGCTGACCGCCTTCTGCAGGCTGGCAATGAACAGATCGGCGATGGTCGGGTAGATCTGATAGTCGTCGGTTTGATCCTGATGCAGGGTTTTCCAGTGACGCGCCACCCGATCCAACGGAGTTTTCAGCGCCTTGGGTGCGCTACGTCGCAGTACATTAAACACCTGCTGATCAAGCTCTGCGGTATACATGCCGCGCGCGCGGTCGATTAGGTTGTGCGCTTCATCCACCAGCAAGGTGACGCGCCAATCGTTGAGCACCGTGAGGCCGTGGAGTAGGGCGGTCATGTCGAAGTAATAGTTGTAATCGCCAACCACCACATCGCTCCAGCGGCATAATTCCTGACTCAGGTAATAGGGACAAATCTGATGGTCCAGCGCGATTGTGCGAACGCTGGACTGATCCAGCCATTTGGCTTGCACGGCAGCGGCGCGGGCAGCTGGCAGCCGGTCATAAAAACCTTGAGCGAGTGGGCAAGAGTCGCCGTGACAGGCTTTGTCCGGGTGCTCGCAGGCTTTGTCGCGAGCAGTATGTTCGAGCACGCGCAGGGGCATGTCGGTTTGTTGGCTGCGTAAGGTAGATAGGGCTTCGAGCGCCAGTTGTCGGCCCGGAGTCTTAGCAGTGAGAAAGAACAGCCGATCGAGTTGCTGCTCCGGGAATGCCTTTAATTGCGGAAACAAGGTGCCAAGTGTCTTGCCGATACCGGTGGTCGCCTGCGCCATGATGGTTTCGCCATCGCGGGCGGCGCGGTATACAGCTTTGGCCAATTGCCGCTGACCTGTGCGGAAACTGGCGTGCGGAAAGCGCAGCTCCTGCAGACACAGGTCACGTTCGCCGCGGTGCTGGGTTTCCTGTCGGGCCCAGGCAATGAAACGGTCGCATTGCAGTGCAAAAAAACGGCGCAGATCGTCTGCCTTGAACGTTTCGCGGTAGGGCGTCTCTTGCTGGGTGATGACGTTGAAGTACACCACCGCCAGATCCATCTCTTCAAGCTCCAGTTCGGCGCACAGCAGCCAGCCGTACACCTTGACCTGTGCCCAATGCAGGCTGCGATGGTTAGCGGGAATGCGGCTGACGTCGCCTCTGTGGGTCTTTATTTCCTCCAGCAGGTTTTGGCTGGGATCAAAACCATCCGCGCGACCGGCAACGAGCAGCCCTGGATAACTACCGGCTAATGCAAGCTCGCTGACATAGTCGGGGCCGCGCCTGCTAACCACGGTCTGATGCCCGGAGATGCCTTCCTGCGCGGTGGGCGCAGGGGTGAAGCGCAGGTCCAGGTCACCCTCCTTGGCGGTGAACTCACAGAGCGCCCGCACGGCAACGCGATAAGTCATGCGCCGCACACCTCGTCAGTCCATTGCACATAGCAAACCTCCACTGGCATGTCGTGCTCTGCGCAAAACGCTAACCAGCGTCGCTGGTTGTCCTGCAAGCGGTCACCGGGGCCTTTCACTTCGATCATGCGGTAGCGCTGCTCGGCGGGCCAGAACTGGATCAAATCAGGCATGCCGGCCCGATTGGCTTTGATGTCGCGCAGCAAACGTTGAAACCAGAGTTTCAGGTGCGCGGCGGGAATGCAGCGCAATGCATCCTCTAGCAAGGCGGCGTTGAGTAGCGGCCAGCACACGAAAGGAGATTGAATGCCCTGCTTTTGCTGGAACGTGTCGCGTATTTGGTGCGCGTAATTATCACCGTCCAGCTTTGCTAGACACATCTCAAATAGCTCACGACGACGCTGGAAAAAATCAGGGCTATGCAAGTCGGCCGGAGCACTGTGAAACGGATGAAAAAAGGCTCCCGGTAGCGGTGCGAAAACGGCGTCCCAGCAGAGTAGCCCGAACAGGCTGCAAACTAGGGTGTTCTCGACGTAATACACCGGAGCTTCATCCTGGCTTAGGTGCATAACAACGGCTTGCTCAACGCCCACGTCGAGTGAAGGCGGCAATAACAGGTGCTGTTCGGTGATCACTGCGACGGCTTGCTGCACAGGTAGCGGCCGTTTCAACTTTCGCGCCAATCGCTTCAGCGCCCGCTCAACCAGTTGCCGTTCAGTTTCGCTTTCAGGATTAGCTGTGGCTTCTAACGCCAGCTGATAGGCCTCGGTGTGCCGTTGGGTTTGTTCCAAAATGCGCACACGTCTTTGGCGGGCGCCGATGTAATCGCATTGCTCATACAGCCGCAGTGCATGGGCCTGCTCACCGTCACGCTCCAGCTGTCTGCCTAATTGAAATAGCAGGCGCTGATGACGCTGTTCGATCCACGGGTTATCGCTGTGGAACCTACCCAGTTGGTGCAAGGTATCGGTTACGCTCGCGTGGTCGGAAAAGGTCTCGCGACAGCGACGCAAGTGCAGGTAATCGTCGATATCGCAGCGGTTGTTGAAACCGCGCGAGTCGAGCGAGAAAGCGACTGACTCATAGCGAAAGACGCCTAGGTCGGTGAGTACGAACTCAGACCAGCTTTGTGCCAAATTGCCAAAAAATAACAGCCGAAGTCGTTCACATAACGAGTGAATGGTCAGGCTATATATGTGCTCATCTGGTACGGCTGGCCATTCGTGGTAGGGCATTTCCCCAGGGTAGCGTTCGTACAAAAGCGCTAGCATTTCGGTCTTGCCCAAGCCTTTGGCGCAGACGTTATGCGGGAGTAGCGTCGCCAGTTCGCTTTTGAGTAATAGCCTGGAAAGGTCGTCGACCATTAGCGCTGCGTCACTTACTAGCCAGCCACGTTGTAGCAGCGGCGAGGCAGCTGAGGCGATATCGCCAATCTCTGCATAAGCGAGCTTGCTGCAACGAAAGTGCGGTCCTTTACGCATCACCAAGCGCACCAACAATGCTTGTGATAACTGAGGCAGTGCGCTGAAATCTTGAGCGAACGCCAGCTCCTCTGCGGTGAGCAAGTCAGCGTAACGCTCGCGCACCCAGTCGAGCACGGTCTGGAAGTTCGTCAGATAGTAAAAGTCGGCGGCGAGCGGTGTAGGCATAGAACAAGTATACTGGTTGAGTATCCAGTATTGTGCTTTTATATTTCGATCGATACAAGGCGCAAACTGTGCCGTTCATCGCTGCTACTCTCGCGGGCAAGGTGTAGACTGCGTAAAAGCGACTGCGGTATTGCCCGCACGTGACTGAGGCTGATTGATGCTGTTGGGTCTTTCCATATTCCTGTTATTTCTGGGTAGCGCTTGGGTGCTGCTGGCGATGTGGTTTCATCGCCCTGACTCCAAGCGGCTGCGTTATATGCCAATCGCCAGCTGGTCGCTCTGGCTGGTCGTTGTATTGTTTTTGGCGGCGATCGGACGTTATCCCCCAGCGTTAGGGCTAATCCTGTTTGCGGTGATATTGATAGTGCTTTGGTGGCGCGGCTTGCGTGCTCAAGGCATTAGCGATTGGGCAGATGATATGGCCATGACTACCACGGGTCGTATTGTGGGTGAGCGTCTGGAGCTGCAACAGGTACGCAACTTCAACTGGCGCAGCGAAACCGATTATGACGTTCGCTGGGATGAGCGAGTATACGATCTCGCAAAGCTGCAAACGGTTGATATGATCTCTTCTTACTGGGGCCCACGGGCCATCGCCCACATCCTGGTATCTTTTGGTTTTGAAGATGGTCGCTACTTGACTTTTTCGGTTGAAATACGCCGTGCGCGCACGGAAGAGTTTTCAGCGCTGGGCGGTTTTTTCAAGCATTTTGAGCTGAATATTGTCGCTAGTGACGAACATGACATAGTGCGTGTACGTACCAATATTCGCCATGAGGATGCTTATCTATACCGCACTCGTCTTAGTGCCGATGATGGGCGAGAGCTGCTGGAGGCCTATGTGGCGGCAGCCAATGAATTGGCTGCTAGGCCGCGTTATTACCATACGTTGACCGCCAATTGCACCACAGTCGTGTTTCGTCTTTTACGGCGCATACATCCTAATCTGCCGTTGGATTACCGACTTTGGCTGAGTGGCTATCTAGATGAATATGTCTATGCCCTTGATGGTTTGCAGCCGAACTATTCGATGACCGAATTGCGCCAGCGGGGACGAATTACACAACGCGCCAGACAGGTATGCGATGGCGATGATTTTTCGCACTGTATTCGCGACGGTGTGCCCGGATACGATCATTTGCCAGGGCCCGTTGGGCAGTGAAAGATCCACAGAAACAGATAAGGAAGACAACGATGAAAAAGCTGTTTTTGTTTGCCGCCATGGCATTTATGCCCATGCTGGTCAGCGCGCAAAATACGCCAGAGGTGTCCGTCAGCGTTGAGGCGATAGTCGGTGATGCCCGAATGGCGCCGGATGTACGTATCAAGCGCAGCTTGGCATTGCTGCAGGAGCGTTCGACAGTGGAACGTGAGCAGGGTAACGCCGTAGCAGCCGATCGCTTGCAGCAATCGCTGACCTATCTACTGCAAGCGCCCACCAATGCTGAGGCGGCTGAGCTGGCTGCGCAAGCCGCTGAAGCCGCTGGTGCGGGCGACAGTGAAACCGCGCTGGTATTGGCTGAAAGTGCCGCCGAGCTGGCCGGGGCTAATGAGACGCTCGGACCGCCGGTCTTGGAGTAAATCTCAGGCGCGGGAGAGCTCCTGGTGATTCGCTGAGCCATAGCTTTTGTTAATTCATGAATGAGCGGGTACGCAATGAAAGTTGGGTTGTTGCAATGTGATGATGTGCGAGAAAGCCTGCAGGTTCTGCATGGTAATTATCCCGAGATGTTTGAAACGCTTTTACGCCAACGGTTACCGGAAATGGACTATCGCGTTTACCGTGCCCTGGATGGAGAGCTGCCCGGGAGCGTTGATGAATGCGACGTTTATCTCACCACAGGCAGCAAATCGGGCGTTAACGATGGCCAGCTCTGGATCAACGAGTTGCAAGCGTTTGTTGCCAAGCTGTGGGAAGCAGGCGTGCCACTGGTGGGAATATGTTTCGGGCATCAGTTGATGGCCAAAGCCTTGGGCGGTGAGGTGCATAAATCACCCAAGGGCTGGGGCGTAGGCATGTCGTTTAATGACGTGCTGATTAACAAACCCTGGATGCAACCCACTCGCAAAAGCCTGGACTTGATTGTCAGCCATCAGGACCAGGTAGTGCGACTCCCGCCGCATGCAGAGATTCTCGCGCGGAGCGATTTTTGTCCTTACTATTTACTGCAATACGGCCAACACTTCATGAGCGTGCAGGGCCATCCGGAGTTTTGCAAAGCCTATTCGGCCGACTTGATGGATGCACGTCGTGACGTGATTCCAGCGACGCGATACCGGGCAGGGCAGGCGTCCTTGAGCGCTGTAGTGGACGACAGTCTGATGCTCGACTGGATTGTTAACTTCCTGCAGCAGGCGCGCTGACGTCACCTGTTTTTGCCCATATTTGAGCATCAGCGTATCCTTGGGCTAGGTCGGAGCGATTTCCGGCATTGTCTTTCTGCTCTGGAGTTAGCCGCATGATTGTTTTGTCCAACGAAGTACAGCTGGGGGATTGGGAGGTTGAGATTTCTGCCGTCCGCTCTCAGGGTGCGGGTGGTCAGAACGTGAATAAGGTGGCCAGTGCCATTCATCTACGCTTCGATATCCGCCGCTCCAGCTTGCCGCCGTTCTATAAAGAACGTTTGCTGCAGCTGTCTGATCAACGGATTACCAAGGATGGCGTGATTGTCATCAAGGCGCAGCAGTTCCGCACCCAAGACATGAACCGTGATGATGCCTTTGAACGCCTTCGTGAGTTAATCAACGGTGCGGTGGTCGTGCAGAAAAAGCGGCGTGCGACACGACCCACGCGCGGGTCGCAGGTGCGCAGGGTAGATAGCAAGGTGAAACGCGGATATTCCAAGCAGTTGCGCGGCAAGGTTGATCTCTAAGCAGCAGTGCTCCTTGCCTGCAGTCATTGCTTAAATTTGCCTGATTTAGGCTAATGCCCACTCAGTCGTCGCGGCCTTCCAGCATGGTGCGTTTGAGCAATACATAAACCGAGCCGGTACCGCCGTGGCGCGGGATGCAGGAGGCAAAGGCTAATACACTGCTGTGTTGTCTCAGCCAGGTATTCACGTGGCTCTTCAGAATGGGCATACGGCCGTCTTTTCGCTGGGCTTTGCCATGGGTCACGCGTACACAACGGATTTCCTGCTTTACCGCTTCGGCAAGAAACGCCCAAAGGTCTTCGCGAGCGCGCTCAACCGTCATGCCATGCAGGTCAATTGAACCATCAAAGGGAATCTGCGCGCTTTTCAATTTGCGTAACTGGCTGAGCTGCACACCATTGGTGCCCCACATCAGCTCTTCTTCCGGCGCGACATCGATTACGAACTGGTCGGATAAGCCGTCAATGACGATGCTGGTAGCGCTGTTTGTTGCGCGTGCGCGACTGGCGGCAATACGCGCACGGTCAGCCTTGGGTTTGCCGGTGTCGGCTTGCTGTTGCTTGAGCGGTTTGACACCCTTGATGACCTGTTGGAACAGGTGTTCGTCATCGGGGCCAACGTTATCCTGAGACATTTTCCTGAATCTGCTGCTAAAAAACCGAAGTGTACCAGTAGTCGTCAGCACGCGGCAGCGTAGAATGGGCGGCTGATTGGACAAGGATTTACATCATGAGTGAATACGCCGCACTGAAAAGTGTGCAGGACTTGATACGTTGGGGCGTCAGCCGTTTTCATCAAACTGAGCTGTACTTCGGCCATGGGACTGACAACGCCTGGGATGAGTCGCGCTTGCTGGTGCTGCATGCACTGCATTTACCCTGGGAGACGCCGGAGAGCTACTTGCATTGCCGGGTGACAGAAGAGGAGCGCGAAGCGGCGGTTGGCTTGTTGCTGGAGCGCGTGCGCCTGCGTATTCCTGCAGCCTACCTGACGGGGTACGCGCGCTTTGCCGGTCTGCAGTTCATCGTCGACGACCGTGTACTGGTGCCGCGATCACCGATTGCCGAGCTGATCGACTCACGTTTTGAGCCTTGGCTGGAACGCGATCCAGTGCGTATTCTAGACCTATGCACCGGCAGCGGCTGCATAGGTATCGCCTGCGCTTTCGCGTTCGACGAGTCAGATGTGGTGTTGGCCGATCTCTCCGCTGATGCCCTGGCTGTTGCAGAAGCCAATATTGAGCTGCATGGCCTTGCTGAACGGGTCGAGGCGCGCTGGTCAGATGGGTTTGACGGCTTGGCGGGCGAGCGTTTTGATTTGATCGTCAGTAATCCGCCTTATGTCGATTCCGAAGATATGGATAGCCTGCCGGACGAATACCATCACGAGCCGGAGATGGGGTTGGCTGCGGGTGATGACGGCCTTGATTTGGTGCGCCGGATGCTGGCTGAGGCCGCAGACTACCTCAGCGAAGACGGCGTACTGGTCATTGAAGTAGGTAACAGCATGGTGCACGTGATGGCTGAGTGGCCCGAGGTGGATTTTGAGTGGGTCAAATTTGCTAACGGCGGGCACGGTGTTTTTGTGCTCAGTGCAGAACAGTGCCGTCACTTTCAGCCGTTGTTCGCCGAAAGTCTTTAACGCAGCACAACCCAGAGCAGCATCAACGCCTGGAATATTGAGAATACGATCAGGCAACCAATCGCAAAGCGGTTGCCGATATCGGTTCGTTTGTAGCTGGCTATCAAATTTTGTAGCTTGTTCATCTGAGCAGCCTGCTTCTGGTTAAGCGATTCATGCTCGCGTAGCTGATCTAACAGGCTGCCGATTTGTAGTGGCTGAATTTTTTCGGTATTCCAGCTGCCGATTAGGTCGTTGACGCGATTCGCCTGAGCAGCACCGTTGCCGCTGCCTTCTTCAAGCGTACTGATGGTGAAACCGGCACGGCTAAGAATATTTTCAAAGGCTGCGCGGGCGTCGGCGTTCATGAAGTCGTCGGCGCGTAGGTTGATTGGAGTGATCGCATAGTCGCCGCAATAGCGTTGGCACCAATGAATCAGCTGCGCCAACATGAAGGTACCTAGTCCGCGCTGCGCTGGCTGGATACTTACGCCGCTTATGGGGCCGAAGCGCACGCGTTGTCGCTGGTGATCCACTAACACTTCCAGACGATTTCCTATGTCTGGTAGTGCCTCCCCTTCAAAGCGAAACTGCAGGCGTAATAGCTCAAGGCTACCGGCCTTTTCTTGAGTGACGGCAATTTGAGCGAGTTTTTCTGTATGCACCAGAACCCGAGCTTTGAAAACGGGTTTTAGCTGTACCCAATAAAAATCGGATGGTTTAGCGCGCACGAACGGATCGCGTATCACGGTGGGTTCCGGGCTTAGCTCCGGTACCAAAGTGTCTGTTTCGCTCATGGCTTGCCCTACGCGCTCTGGGGAATGTTGCTGCTGCTCCTTAGACGTTTATCGGCGTTGGCAGCAATTTCTGTAATTTATCTGCCTGATTGGCAAAAGTCATGCGTACCAGCTGGTCATTGCCTGCCAGGCCAGACGTATGGCGAGCAGGGTCAGAACTACATTGAATAGCCTGGTGAAATGCCGATCACTGATTCGCGAGAGAATATTAAGGCCTAACCAAGTGCCGGCGGCGCCTGCCAAGATCATGCAGGCGATCAGAGGTAGCCAGTCATGAAAGACAAAGCCTGCGGCACCGAATGCCAATGCTTTAGGCGCATGTTGCAGGGTCATGGCCGCGGCAAAGGTAGCAACCGTTTGCATGCGCTGGCTGCTTTGCTGCTGCTTGATAAATGCGGCCACCAGCGGGCCAGTGGCGCCAACAAACAGGCTGAGAAAACTGGTCAGCGTTGAAGCCAGTAACGTGCCGACTGGGCCGGTGGCGACCTTGGGTATGGCAGGCCCCCAGCAAAGTAACAGGATGAAAAAAGCGATACTGAGCTGAATGCTGGCCAGCGGCAGGTTCACCAGCAAGCGGCTAGCCAGCCAGGCGCCGACAATCACACCAGGCAGAAACCAGGCGATAACCCGTAAATTGATATACCGCCAGGTCATCAGCGCGCGGTTAGCGTTGGAGCCGAGCTGAACCATGCCATGCACCGGGATTATTGCCGCCGTCGGCATGCTTAGAGCCATGATTGCCAATAGCATCACTCCGCCACCGGCACCCAGCGCGGCAGTAATCATTGAGGTGATCGCCGAGCACAGGATCAATACTAGCGCTAATAGCGGAGAAAATTGCTCGGGCAGCAAATGCGCCAAAAAACTCGGCATACTGGAACCTGTCAGGTGAGTAGGCCTAGCCTAGCGGGTTGATTTCAAGCTGTCACGCATACGGGTCGGGCGGTATACTGCGGCACCGCCTTCGCTTATATCAGGTTGAGTTTATGTCTGGAAACACCCTTGGAACGCTGTTTACTGTCACCACCGCTGGCGAGAGTCATGGTCCTGCTTTGGTCGCCATTGTCGATGGTTGCCCGCCTGGCCTAGCGCTGTCGAGCGAGGATCTGCAGCGCGACCTGGATCGCCGCAAGCCGGGTACTAGCAGGCATACCACCCAGCGCCAGGAAGCGGATGAGGTGGAGATTCTGTCCGGCGTGTTTGAAGGTGTGACCACCGGCTGCCCGATTGGTTTGTTGATCCGTAATACCGATCAAAAATCCAAGGACTACTCGGCCATCAAGGACCTGTTCCGACCGGCGCATGCAGATTACACCTATCACCACAAATACGGCGTGCGTGATTACCGCGGCGGCGGACGCTCTTCCGCGCGGGAAACCGCTATGCGCGTTGCCGCAGGCGCTATTGCCAAAAAGTACCTGGCAGCGCAGGGTATTCAGGTACGCGGTTATATGAGTCAGCTGGGCCCCATCGAGATACCGTTCAAAAGTTGGGATGGCGTGAATGACAATGCCTTCTTCAGCGCTGATCCAGACAAGATCGCTGAGCTGGAAGCCTATATGGATCAGCTGCGTCGTGATCAAGACTCCGTGGGCGCCAAGATCACCGTGGTTGCCGAGGGCGTACCGCCGGGTTGGGGCGAACCGATTTTTGATCGTTTGGATGCCGAATTAGCCTATGCGCTCATGGGGATTAACGCGGTAAAAGGCGTGGAAGTGGGCGCTGGCTTTGCATCCGTCGCGCAACGCGGTACCGAGCACCGTGACGAGATGACTCCCGCAGGTTTTGTCAGCAATCACGCAGGCGGTGTGTTGGGCGGTATCTCTTCCGGCCAACCGATTGTTGCCAGTTTGGCGCTAAAGCCTACCTCCAGCATTACCACTCCTGGCCGCTCTATTGATGTGCACGGTAATGCGGTAGATGTAATAACCAAGGGCCGCCATGATCCTTGTGTCGGCATTCGCGCTACGCCCATCGCCGAGGCCATGATGGCGTTGGTGTTGATGGATCACCTGCTGCGTCATCGCGCGCAAAATGCAGATGTGAAAGTCGATACGCCGGTGCTGGGCCAGCTTTGAGCTTAGCGGGCGAAAGGGCAGAGGCAACGAATACGCCTTTGCCCTACTGGCGCCTATCTGGCTTCTACTTCAGTTACTTTGCTCTGCTTGGCGGGGTAGCACCCTTTCTCGCGTTGTATTTTGAATCACTGGGTTTTTCCGCTGCGCGTATTGGTGAGTTAGTCGCCATCCCCATGTTGATGCGCTGCCTGGCACCCAATCTATGGGGCTGGCTGGGCGACGCCACGGGTCAGCGTTTGCTGATCGTGCGGTTCGGCGCTCTCTGCACTGCGCTTAGTTTTGCCGCCATTTTCTATCGTCAGGACTACTGGTGGCTGGCAGGCGTCATGGCACTGCACAGTTTCTTTTGGCATGCAATCTTGCCGCAATTTGAGGCTATTACCCTGGCGCATTTGCGTGAGCAGGCCTCGCGGTACAGTCAGGTGCGGCTATGGGGTTCAGTCGGTTTTATCGCGACTGTGGTGCTGCTTGGCGAGGTGCTGGAAAGGTTCGGCATGATGGCTTATCCGCGTGTGCTGCTGGTGGTTATGTGCGCCATCGTCTGTTGCAGTCTGATTATCCCACCGCCACCGCGCATCACCATTCAACGTACGCCGGGCGATGGCGTCTGGCAGCAGTTGCGGCGTCCCGGCGTAATGGCTTTTTTCCTTTGCGTTGCCCTGATGCAGCTGTCGCACGGCCCTTACTACACCTTTCTGACTATTCACCTGGAAGACTTGGGCTACAGCCGCGGCTTTATCGGCTTACTTTGGGCGTTAGGCGTGCTAGCGGAGATAGTGCTGTTTTTACTGATGCGTCCGCTACTGGCGCGTTGCAGTCTGAAAACATTGCTAGTGGTCAGTTTTGCGCTGGCGTCGTTGCGCTGGGTGTTGCTGGGTAGCCTTGCGGACTCGTTACTGACCTTGCTATTTGCCCAGTGCTTGCACGCAGCGACCTTTGGCGCATTTCATGTGTCGGCCATCCATTTTGTGCAGCACAACTTCAGCGCGCGTCTGCAAGGGCAGGGGCAAGCCTTATATGCGACCTTGGCAGGCGTTGGAGGCGCTTTGGGTGCACTCTACTCTGGCTATGTATGGGATAGCCTTGGCGCAGCCTGGACCTTTGGCATAGCCGCGCTCGCGGCATTGGCCGGGGCAATCATCCTAGCGTTGCGTTTGCAGCGAGACTAAGGAGCAAAATATGAGCATTCTGGCTATGTATGAAGGCGGGCAATGGCATTGTCCTGCGCGGGTTCTGACCCATCTGGATGACATTACGACAGTGCTGGCTGAGCGAGGCGTTGAGCTGATGAAGCTTGCGCGCCCACTGTCTGAAGACTCTGCTGAACTGATGAGCCAGTGTGCGGCCTTAATCGCAGCCAAGGGCATGCCAGAGCCGCAGTTTGCCAAGTGGGATGAGCGCAAGGGTGAGCCTGGCTATGCGCAAGTGCCAACTCAGCTCAAAGCCGAAGAGGTGAAAGCCTCTGCCGGAAAGTGGCTGGCGCTCTGCATTGGCCAAGCCAGGCTTTGTATGGGTGGCAAGGATGATCTTAGCGCCTTGGTACTGGCTTTTCATGGCGGCGACCTGTTGTGGATTCCGGCAGGCATGCAGTGGGCGCTGTCAGCGGCGCCCAGCAGTCGCTGTCAGTGGTTGAGTATGGCGTGCGATGAACTCTCGCTGAACGACTCTCATATTGAACAGTCGAACTTGAGTGAGCTGCAGCTACTGGATATTTGATTGGGTAGCTAAGCTGTGGAGCTCGACTTATAGTGAAAACACCAAAAAGCATCAGGAGAGTGCGATGAATTTTAATACCGGTGGGGGAGTTTTGGGATTGTTGATTCTGATCGCAGATATCTGGGCGATCATCAACATCCTGCAAAGTGGTGCAAGCATGGGCAGTAAGCTACTGTGGATACTGCTGGTTGTGCTGTTGCCTGTACTGGGTCTGATTATCTGGTTCTTCGCAGGACCGCGTGGCGGCAGGGCTTAGTTAGCGATAGGCCAATATCAGTAGTACGGAAATAGAGAAGGCCCGATGCGTTAGACGCACCGGGCCTTTTTCATTGGCGCCGCTTCAATTACTTTTCGACGAAGGCGCGCTCAATGACATAGTGGCCTTGGTCACCATGGCGAGCCTCTTTGAAGCCCTCTGCATCGAGGATTTCACAGAAGTCTTTTAACATGCTTGGGCTTCCGCAAAGCATGAATCTATCTTGTTCCAGGTCAAACTTGGGCAGACCAATGTCTTCAAACAACTTGCCATTGGTCATCAAGTCGGTGAGACGGCCCTCATTGCGGAACGGCTCGCGCGTTACAGTGGGATAATAAATCAGCTTGTCACGCACCATATCACCCAGGTACTCGTGGTTAGGCAGGATGTCGGTGATCAAGTCCTGATAAGCCAACTCTTCCACGTGACGGCAACCGTGAGTCAGGATGACCTTGTCGTACTGCTCGTAGGTTTCCGGGTCTTGAATGATGCTGATGAACGGTGCCAGGCCGGTGCCGGTGCTCAACAGGTACAGGTTGCGCCCCGGCAGTAAGTGATCAAGCACCAAGGTACCTGTGGGCTTACGGCTAATCATGATCTGCGAGCCAGGCTGGATATTCTGTAGGCGAGAGGTCAATGGGCCATCCGGCACTTTGATGCTGAAGAACTCGAGGGTTTCTTCGTGGTTTGGACTGGCAATACTGTAAGCACGCATCAGCGGGCGACCTTCAACTTCCAGACCAATCATAATGAAATGACCGTTCTTGAAGCGGAAACCTGGATCGCGGGTGGTCTTGAAGCTGAACAGGTTGTCTGTCCAATGATGAACGCTGAGTACATTCTCGGTGTTGAAGCCTGCCATGTCGCCTCCCGGCACTAATGAGTTCTTGGCGTGAAGTCTACAGGCCGTTAACCTATCGGATAAGTGACTTATTGTTATTACTGTATTCGGGAAAACCGATTATGAAGTATACCCTGCGACAACTTGAAGTGTTTCTGGCAACGGCCTTTTACGAAAACCTTACCCGCGCGGCGGGCAGTTTGGCGATGTCTCAGTCTGCTGCGAGCAGCGCACTGAAAGATCTGGAGAGTCAGTTCGATGTGCAATTGTTTGATCGCGTCGGTAAGCGTCTGCAGCTTAACGGGCTGGGGCACAGCATCCGGCCGCGTGCGCAGGCTTTGTTAGAGCAGGCCAAGGGATTGGAGAGTGCGTTGGCGCGGCATCAAGATATAGGTAACCTTAAGGTGGGAGCCACCTTGAGTATCGGTAACTATTTGGCTGTTGAGATTATGGCGCGCTATATGGGCGAGCAGGATGGCGCGCGAGTGGAGCTGGAAGTTGCCAATACCGAAAGCATTGTGCGCAAGGTGGTTAATTTCGAACTCGATATTGGTTTGATTGAGGGAGAGACGAGGCACCCGGAACTGGATTTGTTGCATTGGCGCGACGACGAGCTGATGGTGTTTTGCGCACCGGACCATCCTTGGGCCGGGCGGCCTTGGCTAAGTGACGAAGAGTTACTGCAAGCGCAGTGGATAGTCCGTGAACAAGGCTCGGGAACGCGTCAGCACTTTGAATGGGCGATGCAGGGCCTGTTGCCGGGGCTGCAGATCAAGTTGGAGTTACAGCATACTGAAGCGATCAAGCGCGCGGTGGAGGCTGGTCTGGGTATCGGCTGCCTGTCGGAGATCACCTTGGTCGACGCGTTTAAGCGCGGCAGCCTGGTGCCATTGCCAGTACCGCAGCGGAACTTTCATCGCCGCTTCTACTTTGCCCTGCATCGGCAGAAGTTTCGTAGTGCCGGAATAGAGCGCTGGCTGGAGTTGTGCAAAAGCAGTTTGGAGGAGTGACCCCGGTAAGCTGCGATTAATAAAAAAGGGCATTCGCCGCAGCGGATGCCCTTTTTTCATTTGCGATATAGATTACTGGTTGCTGCCCAGCACCAATTCGCCGTCCTTAAGTGGGATGCTTCCACCTGGATCATGATCCATGCGCACTGAACCGGTCTTCTCGCCAATCTGGTACTCCACCTGATAACCCACCACTTCATCGTGCTTGTCGTAGGCGGTATCACAGCGACGTTCGGTAGTGGTGTAAGTATCGCCAGCTTGCATTCTTTCCTGCGTTTTGTTGCCAGCATAACCACCCGCTGCAGCACCCGCTACGGTGGCAATTTTCTTGCCGTTGCCGCCGCCAACTTGGTTGCCTAGCACGCCGCCGATTACTGCACCCGCTACGGAGCCAAGTACCTGATGTTGGTCTTGTACCGGTTTTTGTCGGGTTACTGCGACGTCGTTACAGACTTCACGTGGGGTACTTTTGGTTTCCTTGATCTCGCGTACATCAAGAACCTCAGCCTGGTTAGGTGTTTTGTCAGCAAAAGCGGTATAGCCCGCGATGGCACCACCTGCGGTAGCTACGGCTGCGCCAATCAGAACACCGGTCAACATAGACTTGTTCATGATGAATACTCCCTGGTCTATGACTTGTCTTCCACGACACATGCCGTGGTCCATACAGGGGTAGACACGTAAAGGATCAACTGGTTCCGTCTGCAGCCCTCGGGTGGTGGGTGTTTGGAGAAAACGTGACCTGGTTTGCGCTATGAGTGTGGATTTGAATATTGGCCATCAAGGTTTTAGCTCTGCTGTCGAGAGACCAGCAGTAGCCGAAATGCTTGTTCATCTACCGGTGGGCTGAACAGGTAGCCTTGGTATTGATCACACCCCAGCTCGTGCAGGAAATTTAGCTGCTCTATGGTTTCAACGCCTTCGGCTATCAATTCGAGATGCAAGTTGGAGGCGATAGCAATGATGGCGCGGATGATCTCAGCATCATTGGAGTTGTTGGTGCAGTCGCGGACGAAAGACTGATCGATTTTGAGCAGATCTACCGGTAGCTGCTTGAGATAGCTGAGTGAGGAATAGCCTGTACCAAAGTCGTCTATCGCAAAATGTACGCCGTGCTGGCGCAGAATATTCATCTTGTCGATGGTGTCTTCCACGTTCTGGATGACTATACCCTCGGTGATTTCGAGTTTGATGCACTGGGCCGGAATGCTGTAGGTGGTTATGGCATGTAAGACGTCGTCGACAAAGCTGTTTTGGTGAAACTGGCGCGGGCTTATATTGATGCTCAGGCTGAAGCTGTTGGCGTCAATAGCGCCATCGAGTAGCAGGCGCGAAAGGAAGCTGCATGCATCGAGCAGTACCCACTTTCCAGCCGGCAATATGAGGCCGCTTTCTTCCAGTACATCGATGAAGCCAGCGGGTCCTATGAGGCCCTTGTGGGGATGCTGCCAGCGCAATAATGCCTCCGCGCCCTCTATTGCCTGGGTGCGGTGATTGATCTGGGGCTGGTAATGCAGCACGAACTGCTTCTTCAATAGTGCGCGTCGCAATTCGGACTCTATGGCGAGCCGCTCGCTTGCGGCCACCTGCATGGACTGCTCAAAGAAGGCAATGCCATTGCGGCCGTGCGCTTTAACCCGGTACAGCGCAATATCTGCGCGTTTGAGCAGGTCATCGGGAGTGTTGCCGTGGTCGGGCAGTAGGGCGATGCCGATGCTGGTACTCAGCTGCAGTGCATGACCTTCTACTTGCATGGGCGCAGATACCGCCTCAAGCAGTTTTCGGGCGCTGTGTTCTACCTCTTTTTCCAGCTGTTTTCCGCTGGACTGGAGACCGCTGAGTAGCACCACAAACTCATCTCCACCAAGCCGCGCAACCGTATCTTCCTTGCGCACCAGTGCCAGTAGTCTTGAGGTGACTTCCTGCAATACAGCATCACCGCAAGAATGCCCGAGCGAGTCGTTAATGTGCTTGAAATGGTCCAGATCGAAGAACAACAAAGCACCCCGTAGGCCGTGGCGTTTATACAGCGCACTCAACTGGTTGAGGCGATCACTCAGCAGCAGTCGGTTGGGCAGGTCGGTAAGGGCGTCGTGGTAAGCAAGATGCTTGACTCGGGCTTCAATTTGCTTTTGCTCGGTGATGTCTCTTGAGGTCAGCAGAATGCATTCCAGACCATCAATATTCAGTGGTTGAATGGATACTGCGACCAATATCTGTGTGCCAAATCGAGTATTGACCGTCATTTCGTGGTGATGCACGCGGCCATGGCGGTCTAGCTCATCTATTAGCTTTTGTCGGTCGGCATAGTTGGCCCAGATGTTTAGCTCCAAGGATGTTTTGCCGTTCACTTCCTGCGCGCTGTAACCCGTCAGACGGGTAAATCCGTCGTTGACCTCCAAGTGTTTGCCGGTGCTCTTTTCGGTAATGCTGATGGCATCTGGGCTGCCTTTAAATGCACGGGCAAATTTGTCCTCGGAGGCACGTAATGCAGCCTCAGCCTGTTTTCGAGCGGTAATGTCGCGGAAACTAAAAAGCACGCAAGGTTGGCGGTTAATGCTCAAGTTAGAGGTGGATACTTCGCAGATCAACAACCTGCCTTGATAGGTGGAAAACGTTTCGATCAGACCGTTCAGTACGCGTTTTCCGCGTATCGCTTCTTCGAGCGGAGCATGCATTTCGGTGTTGCTCCACACGCCAACTTCGGTGGCGGTATGCCCAACAACGCTCTGCGGCGAGTGGCCGAAGGTGTTGGTGAAACTCAGATTAACCTCAACAATACGCTGGCTCTGGCTGTGGATCAGGCAATATGGATCGGGTGCACCTTGGAACAGCGCTGCGAACTTGGCCTCGCTATCGATCAGTGCCTTTTCATTTTTGCGCTGCTCAGTGATGTTGAGCAATGTGCCAACCAGCCGCATTGGCTTGCCCGTTGGATCGCGATGCAGCGTGGCCGTCGCTTCGAGCCAGCGTTCTTTGTTGTCGCTGTTGAGCACTCGATAAGTCAGCTTGTGGTGCTCTCCTTGGCTGCGGCAGATGGCGATAAAGGCACGCCGCAGACTGCGCAGGTCTGCGGGCAGTATGTGTTGTGTGAAATGACGAATACTGTTTTCTAACGCCTGCTCGGCCAGCCCGTTGAGCTGAGCGCTGCGGGGCGAGCTATGCAGCACGCCACTGTTAATTTGCCAGTCCCAAATACCCATCTCGCTGGCATCTAGCGCCCGGTTTAAGCGTTCCTGGCTTTCGGTTAATGCGCTCTCGCTCAGTTTTTGAGCGGTAACGTTGCGGGCGGTCACGACCAGGCAGGTGCGCCCGGCTAGTTGGATGGTTTCAGCGTGGACCAGCACATCGTAAATGGCGTTGCTATCTCCGAGCCGGACCTGGATCTGTTCGTCGTTAAGGCGGCCGCGCACTTTGAGTTCTGCCATCAGCCGAGCAGCCGTTTCGCTATCGAGTATCTTCAGGTCGCTTAATTTCTGATTAACGCATTGGCTATTGCTGAGACCGCTGATGCGCTCGAAACAGCTATTCACTTCCAGCACGCAGCCATTGCTGATATCAATCAGTAGCAGTGCTTCGCCTGTGGCGTTAAAGATTTTTAGGTGGCGTTCATCAATACCTGCTGTGGCAGGGGCAGAGGGCTGCTCGGGTTGCAGGGTAATCAATAAACAGGGTGAGCCCTGGTTGATGAGATCGACATTCAAGCTGCAGGTTTGCGTGCTGCCATTGCGGCTGCATATCTCATAGCGCAGGTCCCGCAATGTTTGCTGGGGCTCCAGTCTGCGCAGCAGCTGCTCCCAGCGCTCGCTGCCACACCACAACGGAAAGTGACTGGAGAGCTGCCCGACGATGCGATCTGCCTGCCAGCCAAACTGGTTTGAAAATGCTTGATTGACTTGAACAACCCGCTGACTACGGGCATCAATTAGCATGCCAGCGGCGGGCATGGTCAGAAATAGGGTGCCGAATGCAGTGCCCGCATTGGCCATTGAATCGGTCGGAAAGGCACCGGTAGTGCTTGGCATAGTTTCTCCGCGGGCTTTACTAGTCCTTTAGATCAAGACTGCTCGCATGGTCTGGCGTCTGCCTATCCATGCAAACGTTCCTGGCCTCTTTACTGCAGTGGCCTAGGTGCGCACTTTGCCCACGTCCTGCGATCTATGCATGACGACAACTGGCTTTTTATACGGTAGTCAAAGCGCCCCGTTAGCTTTCAAGATAGTCGCTGCATCAACGCGCAACAAGGTAGGAGGTCAGGCTTTTTTATTATTTATGTTGCCGGCTCGTTGCAGTAACTGGATGAGCGCTAGCGCTGCATTGGAGCGAGTGCGCCCGCTGTGCCAGATACAACCCAGGTCTCGTTGCATGTTGATGCCGGGGATTGCGAGTGCCTTAACCTGATCGTCCAGCATGCTGCGCGGCAACACGCTCCAGGCCAGCCCGATGGAAACCATCATCTTGATGGTTTCCATATAGTTAGTGCTCATGCTGATGTGCGGCGTAATCTGGTGCTGCTCAAACAGGGCGCTGACAATTTTGTGGGTGAAGGTGTTGGCGCCGGGAAATACGGCGGGGTAGGCAGCTAGCTGGGCAAGATCGACATGGCTTGAATGCGCTAGCGGGTGCTCGGGGGCAATCACCAGGTCCAGCGGATCGTGCCAGATCAGTTCAGACACCACCGGAGGTTCAACTTCAGGTGCCAGAGTAATGACCGCTAATTCGATTTCGCCGTGCAGAACTTTTTCGTAGGCCACCTCAGAGTCGAGGAACTGGATATCCAGCGCTACATCCGGATAGGCGCGCGTGAACTCGCGTAACACGGGAGGCAGGCGATGCAGGCCGATATGATGACTGGTTGCCATGCTTAGGCGGCCTTGTACGTTGTCGGATAGATTGCTCAACGCACGGCGCGTATCATTGAGTAATCCCAATACCTCCTGCGCCCTGGGTTTAAGCGCACGCCCGGCCTCGGTCAACGCCACTTTGCGGCCAATCCGATCAAACAGGCGCGTATTTAGTTGCTGTTCGAGCATGGCAATGCGCTTGCTGATCGCCGGTTGCGTTAAATGCAGCTGTTCAGCCGCGCGGGAAAACGAACCGGTGGTTGCTACGGCAAGAAAGGCTGCGAGGTTTGCGGTATCCACTTCGTATTCCTTTTGGTTATCTATTTAATAAATAATATTCCTTTGTTTTATCTTTGGCTAAATTTTATCCTTTGCTGGTCATAGAATCGCTGCGGTCCGGTTATCTCCGGCCTTATTTGACAGCGGTCATAGTCTGATTTCAGGAGTTCCGAATGTCTGCGAAAACGCTTTACGACAAGCTGTGGGACAACCATCTCGTCAAACAGCGCGATGATGGTTCAGCATTGATCTACATAGATCGCCAGTTGCTGCACGAAGTGACCTCACCGCAGGCATTTGAAGGTCTGCGTCTGGCCGGTCGTAAGCCGTGGCGGATTGACGCCAACCTGGCAACGCCGGATCACAACGTGCCCACGACCAATCGTGCTGCCGGCGTTTCCGGTATTGATGATGCGGTGTCCAAGCTGCAAGTGGTTACGCTCGACGACAACTGCAATGAGTTTGGTATTGTCGAATTCCAGATGACCGATCGCCGCCAAGGGATCGTTCACGTGGTTGGGCCGGAGCAGGGCGCAACGCTGCCGGGCATGACTATCGTCTGTGGCGATTCGCATACGGCTACCCACGGCGCTTTCGCTGCGCTGGCGCACGGTATCGGTACGTCTGAAGTTGAGCACGTGTTGGCTACCCAGTGCCTGGTCGCCAAGAAGATGAAGAACATGCTGGTCAATGTTGAAGGCAAACTCGGCTTCGGTGTGACCGCTAAAGACGTTGTACTAGCGGTCATCGGCAAGATCGGCACCGCAGGCGGTAACGAGCACGCCATCGAGTTCGCCGGTTCAGCCATTCGTGATCTTTCGGTTGAAGGCCGTATGACCATCTGCAACATGGCTATTGAAGCCGGCGCTCGGGTGGGTCTGGTTGCTTGCGACCAGAAGACCATTGATTACGTCAAGGGTCGCCCTTACTCGCCCAAAGGTGCTGATTGGGATGCGGCGGTCAGCACGTGGCAGGATTTGGTGTCTGACGCTAACGCGCATTTTGACACCGTGGTTGAACTCGACGCTGCCGCGATCAAGCCACAGGTATCCTGGGGCACGTCGCCGGAAATGGTTGTGGCCGTTGATGCCTTGGTACCGGATCCTCAGCAGGAGGTTGACGCGGTCAAACGCAGCGGCTATCAGCGCGCGTTGCAATACATGGGCCTGGAAGCCAATCAGCCGATTACTTCTATCAAGCTGGATCGCGTATTCATTGGCTCCTGTACTAACTCGCGCATTGAAGACTTGCGCGCGGCCGCGGTGGTTGCCAAGGGTCGCAGTGTATCGCCAAGTATCAAACAGGCGATGGTGGTGCCGGGCTCCGGGCTGGTGAAAGAACAAGCTGAACAGGAAGGTCTGGATGTGATCTTCAAAGAAGCGGGCTTTGAGTGGCGTGACCCTGGTTGCTCCATGTGCTTGGCGATGAATCCCGACAAGCTGCTGTCAGGCGAGCATTGCGCCTCCACCTCAAACCGTAACTTTGAAGGGCGCCAGGGTAACGGCGGGCGGACCCATTTGGTCAGCCCGGCGATGGCCGCCGCTGCCGCTATTGCCGGCCATTTTGTTGATGTACGCGAGATGATGAATCAGGAGGTGAGCGCATGAAGGCCTTTACACAACACACCGGCTTGGTCGCGCCGTTGGATCGCGCCAACGTGGATACCGATCAGATCATTCCCAAGCAGTTTCTCAAGTCGATTAAGCGCACCGGTTTTGGTCAGAACCTGTTTGATGAATGGCGTTACCTCGATGAGGGTTTGCCCGGCGTGGATTGCGCTGAGCGCCCGTTGAACACCGATTTTGTGCTGAATCAGCCGCGCTACCAAGGCGCAAGTGTGCTGCTGGCGCGCAAGAATTTTGGCTGCGGTTCAAGTCGAGAGCACGCACCTTGGGCACTTGAAGAGTACGGTTTTCGTACCATTCTGGCGCCAAGCTATGCCGATATTTTCTACAACAACAGCTTTAAGAACGGGTTGTTACCCCTTGTTTTGGCTGAAGAAGATATTGATGAGTTGTTCGCTCAGGCTGAAGCGGAAGAGGGCTATCAGTTGACTGTCGATCTGCAAGCTCAGCTCGTTACTCGCCCGGACGGCAAGACTTACAGCTTCGAGGTGGATGCCTTCCGCAAGCATTGCCTGTTGAACGGTTTGGATGACATCGGCCTGACGCTGGAAGATGCCGATTCGATCAAGGCGTTCGAGCAGAAGCACCAACAGAGTCAACCCTGGTTGTTTGGTGCCATTCAGTAAGAATCTGGATTGCACGGGAGAAAAATCATGGCGACAGAGCACAACGCAGTAGTGGAGCGGCAGTTCGGCGAGCAGGCTAATGCTTACCTCACGAGTGCGGTACATAGCAGCGGCGAAGAGTTTGCAGCGCTAGATGAGGCTGTAGCCGGACAGCCGCACGCTAAGGCGCTGGATCTTGGCTGCGGCGCTGGCCACGTCAGCTTTCGTATCGCCGCGCAGCTTGCTGAGGTGGTCGCCTATGATTTGTCGCAGTTGATGCTCGCTACGGTGCAATCTGCAGCAGCCGACCGTGGACTGAGCAATATCCGCGTTCAGCAGGGCGTTGCCGAGTATCTGCCGTTCGACGACGCCAGCTTTGATTTTGTCTTCAGCCGCTACTCAGCGCATCACTGGCAGGACTTGGGTCGTGCGTTGCGCGAGGTATATCGGGTGTTGAAGCCGGGTGGCAAAGTAGTTTTTGTCGATGTGATGTCCCCTGGCGTGCCGCAGCTGGATACCTACTTGCAGGCGGCGGAATTACTGCGCGACACCAGTCATGTGCGTGATTACTCCGCGGCCGAGTGGCTGCAGGAGATGAGTCAGGCCGGACTGCAGGTCGAACGTCAGCGGCGGCAGCGCCTACGTCTGGAGTTCGCCTCCTGGGTGGAGCGCATGCGTACCCCAGCGCCGCTGCAACAAGCCATCCGTATGCTGCAGCAGGCGATGGGTGACGAAGTACGACATTATTTTGAAATTACGGCCGACGGTTCCTTCAGTACAGATGTCATCGTGCTCTGGGCCGGTCGCTGAACCAATATCAGCAGCGCCTCAAGGGCGCTCTATGGAGAGAAGTACATGAGTAAACAGATTCTGATTTTGCAGGGCGACGGTATTGGTCCTGAGATCATGGCTGAAGCGGTTAAAGTGCTGAACCTGGCCAATGAGAAGTATGAGCTGGGTTTCGAGCTCTCGTCTGGCGAACTGGGCGGTGCTTCTTACGATAAGTACGGCGTACCACTGGCTGATGAAACATTGGAGCGTGCGCGCAAAGCTGATGCCGTGCTGTTGGGTGCCGTGGGCGGCCCCAAGTGGGACACGATTGATCCGGCACTGCGCCCTGAGCGCGGCCTGCTGAAAATTCGCTCGGAGCTAGGTCTGTTCGGTAACCTGCGGCCGGCCATTCTGTATCCGCAGCTGGCCGAGTCATCCACGCTCAAGCCAGAAGTGGTCTCAGGTCTGGACATTCTGATCGTGCGCGAGCTGACCGGCGGTATCTACTTTGGTCAGCCACGAGAGAGGCGCGTACTGGCCAACGGCGAGCGCCAGGCCTACGACACCTTGCCCTACAGTGAGAGTGAGATTCGCCGCATCGCCAAGGTAGGTTTCGACATGGCCATGGTGCGCAATAAAAAGCTCTGTTCGGTCGACAAAGCCAACGTGCTGGCCTCCAGCCAGTTGTGGCGTGAGGTGGTTGAAGAGGTGGCCAAGGATTACCCCGAGGTTGAGCTGTCGCACATGTACGTCGATAACTGCGCTATGCAGCTAGTGCGTGCACCCAAGCAGTTTGACGTGATTGTGACCGACAATATGTTTGGCGACATTCTCTCAGACCAGGCCTCCATGCTGACGGGCTCGATTGGCATGCTGCCCTCGGCTTCGCTGGACGTAAATGGTAAGGGCATGTACGAGCCTTGCCACGGGAGTGCGCCAGATATCGCGGGTAAAGGCATTGCCAATCCGCTAGCGACCATCCTTTCGGTCTCGATGATGCTGCGTTACAGCTTTGGCCAGACGCAAGCCGCTGATGCGATCGAGCAAGCGGTCAGTCTTGTGCTGGATCAAGGGCTACGTACCGGCGACATTTATTCCGAGGGATGCCGCAAGGTTGGCACTGCTGAAATGGGTGATGCCGTGGCCGAGGCCCTGAAAAACCTGTAATCTGTCTGATTATTCGAAAACGCCCGGCTTAGCTCGGGCGTTATTGTCTTTGAATTTGTTACCCCACGGGGGTGTTGTTATGAAGCGAGTTGGTCTGGTTGGTTGGCGTGGCATGGTTGGTTCCGTGCTGATGCAGCGTATGCGTGATGAAAATGATTTCGCCGAGATCGATCCGGTGTTCTTCACTACCTCCAACGTGGGTGGCAAAGGGCCGGATATTGGCAAGGATGTTCCCGCGCTCAAGGATGCCTTCGACCTAGAAGCTCTCAAGCCCATGGACGTGATCATCACCTGTCAGGGTGGTGACTACACCAAGGAAGTTTACGCCAAGCTGCGCGCCGAGGGCTGGAACGGCTATTGGATTGATGCGGCCTCCACACTGCGCATGGAAGACGACGCGATCATTGTGCTTGACCCGGTCAACCGCCGTAACATTGATCAAGCGCTACGTGATGGTGTTAAAACCTACGTGGGCGGTAACTGCACTGTCAGCCTCATGCTGATGGGTCTGGGCGGCCTGTTTGAGCATGGGCTGGTCGAGTGGATGAGCGCCATGACTTATCAGGCGGCTAGTGGCTCGGGCGCACAGAACATGCGTGAGCTTATTAACCAAATGGGCGTTATTCATGGTTCGGTTGCTGAGCAGTTGGCTGATCCGGCCAGCGCGATTCTGGAAATCGACCGCAAAGTAGCTGCAACCCTGCGAGATGACGCTTTCCCGGCTGAGCACTTTGGCGTGCCGCTGGCGGGCAGCTTGATCCCATGGATCGATAAGCAGCTGCCTAATGGACAGAGCCGCGAAGAGTGGAAGGCACAGGCTGAGACCAATAAGATCATCGGTCGCAGTGCGCGCCCGATCCCGGTCGATGGTATCTGCGTGCGTGTCGGCGCCATGCGTTGCCACAGTCAGGCACTGACCATCAAGTTGAATAAAGATGTGCCGCTGGCAGATATCGAAGGCCTGCTCGCTGCGCATAACCCTTGGTCGCAAGTAATACCCAATACCAAGGAAGCTACCTTGGCGGGTCTGACTCCAACAGCGGTGACTGGCACTCTTAATGTGCCGGTGGGTCGTCTGCGTAAACTCAATATGGGTTCGCAGTACCTGTCTGCCTTTACCGTAGGTGATCAGTTGCTCTGGGGCGCGGCTGAACCGCTGCGTCGCATGTTGCGTATTCTGCAGGAAGGTTGAGGCGTTAACGCCGTTCGGTTCGATAAGAACTGATATGGGGCACCCCTGACTAGGTTGGGGGTGCCCTTTGTCTTTTTAGTGAATTCAAATACTGGTTGGTAATTATGAGTAAGAAAGTAGGCGTTGCGGTTGTTGGTGTGAGCGGATTAGCGGGAGATATGCTGGTCAGCGTACTGGAAGACGACACCTTCGCCTTCACTGACCTCTACCTTGTAGAGGCTGACGACGATGCTGGCGAGCGCCGCATGATCAAAGGCCAAAGCATGCGGGTGGAGCCCATCTCGCGTTTCGATTTTAGTAAGGTTGCTGTGGTGGTGATGGCTGGCGATGCAGCCTTTGCGCAGCAGTGGGCGCCTGCTATCCGCGCCACCGGCGCAGTTATAGTTGACGCCACTGGCGGTTTGGGCGGCAAGCCGATAGTGGCCGAAGTTAATCCACAAGCGTTGGCGTCTGCAAAGGAAGCGGGCGTTGTCAGTTCGCCAGATAGTCAGGTAGTGCAAAGTGCGATAGTGCTCAAAGCGCTCGCCGACCTGGCACCACTGCAGCGCGTAAGTATCTCCACTTACCAATCCATGTCTACCCACAGCCGTGGTGCGGTCGAAGCGTTGGCGATGCAAACAGGCAAGCTGCTCAACGGACAGCCTGCTGAAAAAAGCCTGCTCGATAAGCAAGTAGCCTTTAATCTTCTGCCTTGCGTCAGCGAGTTGGACGAGGCGGGCGCAAGTCGCGAAGAGCGTGCTCTGACGGCGGGTGTGCAAGCCTGCCTGGATGCACCAAGCCTTCCGGTATTGGTTAACGCTGTATTGGTGCCGGTTTTTTACGGGACTGCGCAGATGATGCAAGTGACCTTCGCTGCCGCTCCTGATGTAAAGCGGATTGGTAACATGCTGCGTCGTGTGAAGGGTATTAAAGTGCTGGATAAGCCAACTGCGGGAGGATTTCCTACCCCGGTAACCGACGCAACGGGCAGCGATGTTGTTTGGGTTGGTCGTATTCGAGCGGACGCAGCCGAACCGAACACTATTCATTTATGGATTGTGTCTGATAATCTTCGGAAAGGTGTCGCAATTAACAGTCTTATGGTCGCCGAGTTATTGATAAAAGACTATTTGTAATCGATACTTGCTAGTGTTTTTGGATTAAGCGGTTTAGGTTTGTCCATGCAAACCCTGTTTGGATTCAGCGGTTGCTGGTTGCCTCAGACTGGATGGGGGATTTTTGTTCTAAGCCAGTCTGAGCACGGCAGGGTATGTTGAGGCGTGAAAAAACGATAAAAGCAAAGGATTTTCGCTATGGTTCGCAAACTGGTTATAGCTGTCGCCGCAGCAAGTGCCTTGATGTCCACAGGAATGGTGCAAGCATTGGGAGTAGGCGACATCAACCTGCGCTCATCGTTAAATCAGCCCCTGGATGCTGAAATAGATCTGCTCCAAGTTCGAGATCTATCCAGCCAAGAAATTCGCTCGATGCTGGCCTCGCCAGACGACTTTGGTCGTGCAGGTATAGAACGAAGCTTCTTCCTGACCGATCTCAAGTTTACGCCGGTAGTTAAGCCTAACGGTAAATCGGTCATTCGAGTTACTTCAAGCCGACCAGTCAACGAACCCTATTTGAACTTCCTTATGGAAGTACGCTGGCCCTCTGGCAAAGTACTGCGTGAATTCACCGTGTTACTTGATCCGCCGTTGTACCAGCCTGCCACCGTTATCAGTAGCCCGGTGACGGCGCCTTCCAGTTCTTCAGCTCGAATTACCCCGCCTCAGCCGACCATTGCTCCAGCGCAGCCACGCGGTAGTAGCCCTTATCAGCAGCCAGCTGCACAGCAGGCCGCCGCACCTCAACGCAGTTCCACCGAATGGCGTACCAATCGCGCTGACACCCTGTGGGAAGTCGCGCTGAAATCACGACCCTCCGGTGCCAATGTGCACCAAACGATGTTGGCTATCCAGGATCTGAATCCAGACGCCTTCATCAATGGCAACATCAACCAGTTAAAGTCTGGTCAAACTCTTAAGTTACCGACCAGCGAGCAAGCGCTTAGCCGCAGTGGCAGTGCTGCCGTTGCAGAAGTTGCAGCGCAAAATCGTGCTTGGAAGGAAGGTCGGTCAGCTCCGGTCAGTGCGGCGGCTAGCGAGCCGAGCGCTCCTCAGCTTGACGCACGTCAGCGCGAAAGCGCGGGCAACGCTCCTGAGCAGGTAACGGGTGAAGACTCTTTGCGTCTAGTTTCCGGGGAAGATGAAAAGACTGGTGATGGCACAGGTGATGGCTCGGCCGACAGCGATAACTCTGCCCAGTTGCGCGACTCGCTGGATCGCACTAAAGAGCAGCTTGATGCTGCTGAGCGTGAAAAGACCGAAATGGGTGAGCGCTTAGGTGACGTGCAGGGCCAGCTGGAAACGTTGCAGCGTCTGCTTGAACTGAAAGATGCCCAGCTTGCAGCATTGCAGCAGGAAATCAGCACCAGTGGCCAAAACAGTGAGCTTACGGCTGAACCGCAAGCTGATCTTGAAGAAATCGCAGCATTGGAACAACAACAGGTCGATGCTGCTGTTGATATGGCGCCTCCGGAAGCAAACGCTCAACCTGATGACGGCGCGCCAATTGCTGATGGCGAAGCTAGCGACGCAGCGGATGCGGACAACGAAGCCGAGATGGTTTCTGAGCCCGAGACCGCTGCAATGGCTGCCGCTGAAGCTGAGTCAGCGATAGATTCTGAAGCGGACGAAGTTGTTGCTCCCGCGCCGGAAATGGCAGAAGTGGAGACTGAAGCGCCTACCACGGTAGAGACCGCTGAGCCCGAGGCAACCGCAAAGGCGGAATCCTTGCTCGAGCGTATGATGCAAAATCAAATGCTGTTGATCGGTGGCGGTATTGTTTCGATTCTGCTGCTGTTGATGGTGTTGATGGCAGTGTCCCGCCGTAATGCTCGTCGTGAAACCGAGATGGCAGATAACTTCATTGCTAATGCCGCGGATAACCATAACGGGAATCTGGCAGCTGACGAATCTGATGATTTTAACGTCGCATTGGCTGCTGAGCTGGATGACGCAGGCATTGCGGCTGATCCGCTGACTGAGGCCGACGGTCTGTTGGCTTACGGTAAGCCGCAGGAAGCTCACGCTGTGCTGTTAGCAGCGTTAGAGAGCGAGCCAGAACGTACTGACTTGCGCCTTAAACTGCTCGAAGTAGAAGGCATGCTGGAGAACGCAGAAGGTTATCGCGCTCAGCATGAGGCGCTGCGCGCTGCAGGCACCGTAGATAATCAGGTCGACGCAATGGATGCGCGCTTCCCCTTGATGGCTGCTGCAGTAGCAGGGGCAGCTGCGGGTATGGCATACGGCGCGAGCGAAGAGGACGATATCTCTTTCGATGTCCAAGATGTGCAATCGCAGCCCCCGTTCCAAGCCGATGTAGTCGAAGAAGAAGATATGGACTTCGATTTCAGTGAGTTTGAAATGGGAGAGGCTGAGGCATCTACTGCTCAGCCAGACGTTACCGCGAAAGCTGACTCAGACGCTGACTTTGATCTTGATTTCGATTTGGACGATACCCTTGCCGCTCAGGACCTGCAGGGCGCTACCGAGCCCGACTCAAATGTTGAGAGTGCTGCTGTCGAGCTCGACGCATCACTGGATTTTACTGAGTTTGAAAATCTGGGTACGGCAACCGAAGCACAAGCAGGTGAAAGCGCGCTGGATGATGACTTTGACTTGTCGCTGACAGACGAGCTACAGACCGAGAGTCTCAAGGCCGATTTTGATGCTATCGACTCTAAAGAAGACCTCGCGGCCGACGATTTCAGCTTGTCAGAAGATGATCTTGCTGACTTTGAGGTGGAGCTGGACGAAGTGGCAGGCGATGCGGAGCAAGCCGATGTGGCGCTCCCTCTGGATACGCTGGAGCTTACAGAGGACAACACTGCGGCAACTGAAGATGATGACTTTCTGTCGCTTGATAGCTTGACGGAGGAGCCGGTGGCGGGTGACCTGGACGAAGACGACGAGTTTGATTTCCTCTCGGGGACGGATGAAAGTGCGACCAAGCTTGACCTGGCCCGTGCTTACATCGATATGGGTGATAGTGAAGGTGCTCGCGACATCCTTAACGAGGTGGTCGAAGAAGGTAATGAGCAGCAAAAGACCGAAGCCCGCGAAATGATGGAGCGTTTGACGGATTGATGGATGTTGACCAGATCGAATCAGCGGCCGCCCCTGGGGCGGCCGCTGTTGTTTCAAGGGTGGCTGCTTGCGTGGAATATCGCGGCACTGCTTACCGTGGCTGGCAGCGTCAGAAGTCCGGGGTGCCCAGCGTCCAGGAAGCAGTTGAAAAAGCACTGAGCAGAGTCGCGAATCATCCTGTCCAGGTTTTCTGCGCTGGGCGTACGGATGCTGGCGTGCATGCCTCTGGGCAAATCATTCACTTTGATAGCGACGCCGTGCGTACACCACGCAACTGGATTCATGGCGCTAACGCGAATCTGCCTGCAGATATCTCGCTGAGTTGGGTGCAGCCCATGGGTATGGATTTTCATGCGCGGTTCTCTGCCATGGCACGTCGTTATCGTTACGTTATCTATAACGATCCGATTCGTCCTGCGCACTTGGCTCATGAAGTTACCTGGAATTACCGGCCACTGGATTTAGCCGCCATGCGCCAGGCCGCAAGTGCGTTGCTGGGCACCCATGACTTTACTTCCTATCGTGCAGTGGGTTGTCAGGCTAAGTCGCCGATCAAGACCATTCACCATTTGGAGTTGCTGCAGTACGGCCGGTTTATCGTGCTGGACATCCGTGCCAGTGCTTTCTTGCATCACATGGTACGTAATATTGCCGGAGTGTTGATGCAAATTGGGTGCGCTGAGCGTCCGGTGAAATGGGCGCTGCAGGTGCTTGAGGCGCGCGACCGCGCTGCAGGAGGGCTAACAGCGCCTGCCTACGGGTTATATCTGGTTGATGTTACTTACCCTGAGCAATTCGACTTGCCGCACCGCTATCTGGGGCCACACTTCCTGTCGGCGCTGCCGGATGTGGCGAACTGACGCCTGCGGTGCTATCTGCTACTATCGTTCCCTTGTCGAATTAAGGTACCAACGCTCATATGGCGCGTATTAAAGTCTGCGGTATTACCCGGGTTGAAGATGCTTTGGCTGCTGCGCATGCTGGCGCGGATGCGATTGGCTTGGTGTTTTATACGCCCAGCCCGCGCGCTGTAACGCCCGCTCAGGCGGCTGCTATCGTGGCTGCCTTACCGCCGTTTATTACCAGTGTTGGGCTTTTTGTCGACGCTGATGCAGCCTATGTGCGCGAGGTGCTTGCACAGGTGCCGCTGGATCTGCTGCAGTTTCATGGTGACGAAGATGCCGATTACTGCGATCAGTTTGAGCGACCGTACCTGAAAGCGGTCAGAGTGCGCGCGGATCAGAATTTAGCAACGGTTGCAGCAGCATGGCCAAAGGCCCAGGGTATTTTGCTGGATAGTTATAAAGCAGGTGTTCCTGGCGGCACCGGTGAAGTATTTGACTGGACTCTGGTGCCACGCGAGCGCCGATGGAATTTAGTTCTAGCAGGCGGCTTGACGGCAGACAATGTTGCTCAGGCGATTGCTGGGGTCGAGCCTTGGGCGGTGGACGTCAGTGGTGGCGTTGAGCTTGCCAAGGGCATCAAGGATATCGAGAAAATTAATGCTTTTGTTCGAGAGGTGAGGCGTGTCTGAGTTCAGTAAAACTGATTTTTCTGCGGTCCCCGATGCGCGTGGGCATTTTGGCCCCTATGGCGGCCGCTTTGTCTCCGAAACGCTAATGGAAGCGCTGGATGACCTGGAAAAACTCTACCGAAAGCTATCCCAGGATCCCGCATTTCAGGCCGAATTCGATTATGACCTAGCGCACTATGTTGGTCGCCCATCGCCGCTCTATTTAGCTGAACGCCTTACTGCCAAAGTAGGCGGGGCGCAAATCTACCTCAAGCGTGAAGACCTCAATCACACGGGCGCGCACAAGGTAAACAACACCATCGGACAAGCTTTGTTGGCCAAGCACATGGGCAAGCCTCGGGTGATTGCTGAAACCGGTGCTGGACAACATGGTGTTGCGACTGCCACGGTCGCAGCGCGGCTGGGGTTGAAATGCCAGGTCTACATGGGGGCAGAAGACGTCAAGCGCCAATCACTCAATGTGTATCGTATGAAGTTGCTTGGCGCTGAGGTGATTCCAGTCACCTCCGGTTCCAAGACACTAAAAGATGCAATGAACGAGGCGATGCGTGACTGGGTAACTAATATCGACGATACCTTTTATATCATCGGTACCGTTGCGGGCCCGCACCCCTATCCGGAGCTGGTTCGTGATTTTCAGTGCGTGATTGGGCGCGAAGCGCGTGCACAATGTCTGGCTCAGGCTGGTCGCCTGCCTGACGCACTGGTGGCGTGTGTCGGCGGTGGCTCTAACGCCATCGGCCTGTTCCATCCCTTCCTGAATGACGACAGCGTAAAAATGTACGGGGTTGAAGCAGGTGGTCACGGCATATCAACCGGCCAACACGCGGCGCCGCTAAGCGCGGGTCAGCCTGGCGTATTGCACGGCAATCGCACGTATCTGATGTCGGATGAAGCGGGCCAGATAATTGAAACTCATTCGGTTTCTGCCGGTTTGGATTACCCCGGTGTTGGCCCTGAGCATAGCTGGTTAAAAGATCTCGGCCGAGTGGATTACGTTGATGCGACCGATGAAGAAGCGCTGACTGCTTTCCGTGAACTGACTAAAATTGAGGGCATCATGCCAGCGCTTGAGTCCAGCCATGCCGTCGCCTATGCGATGAAACTGGCAGCCACCATGCGTCCCGATGAGATTGTGGTCGTCAACCTGTCCGGTCGCGGTGACAAAGATATTCATACTGTCGCCGGGATTGACGGCATCAGCATTTAACGAGATTTACATGAGCCGAATCAAAGATTGTTTTACTGCCTTGCAGGCCGAAGGTCGCAAGGCGTTGATACCCTATATCACCGCTGGCGACCCTACACCCGAGGTCACATTGCCGTTGATGCACGACATGGTTGCGGCCGGCGCGAACATTATTGAGCTGGGCATTCCATTCTCTGATCCGATGGCTGACGGTCCGGTCATTCAGTTGGCGATGGAGCGCGCATTGGCGCATCACGTCAGCCTCCAGCAGGTGCTGGACATGGTGCGACGCTTCCGCGAGGATGACGACATAACTCCGGTCGTATTAATGGGATATTTGAATCCCGTTGAGCGCATGGGTTACGCCGTATTTGCCGAAGCAGCAGCCAAGGCGGGCGTTGACGGTGTGTTGACGGTAGACCTGCCGCCCGAAGAGGCACGCGATGTATTGCCAGTATTCAAGGCGCATGGATTGGACAGTATTTTTCTGCTGTCACCGACGACAACCAAAGAACGTGCTCGGCTCATTTGTGAGCAGGCTAGCGGTTATATCTATTATGTTTCATTAAAAGGTGTGACTGGGTCCAGTGCTTTGAACGTCACCGAAGTAGCAAGCAGGTTAGAAATGCTGCGCACGGTGACCGATTTGCCGATTGGTGTTGGCTTCGGTATTCGCGATGGCGCCTCAGCGGCGGCAGTAGCAGCAGTGGCGGATGGTGTTGTGGTTGGCTCGGTGCTGGTTAACCAGATTGCCAGTCACGCTGATCAGCCGGAGCTAGCACGCAAAGGTATTGCAACGATCATCGGCGACATGCGCAGCGCAATGGACCGGTAAAGATTGAATCATTTAGCCCTAGGGCTGATTGACCAGAATAAACAGATTAAGGAATGACGATGAGCAATTGGCTGGTGGACAAACTGATTCCTTCCATCGTGCGCTCTGAAGCACAAAAGAGTAGCGTGCCTGAGGGGTTGTGGCGCAAATGCCCCTCATGTGAGGCGGTGCTTTATCGCCCTGAGCTGGAAAAGAACCTGGATGTCTGCCCCAAGTGCAGTCATCACTTACGCATCAACGCCCGTCGTCGCCTGGATATCTTTCTGGATGAAGGCGAACGCAGCGAAATTGGAGCTGAGCTAGAGCCAGTCGATCGCCTCAAGTTTCGTGACAGCAAAAAGTACAAAGACCGTCTGACTGCTGCACAGAAAGATACTGGCGAGAAAGACGCATTGGTCGTTATGCAAGGCAAACTTAAAGGGTCGCCCATCGTTGCCAGCGCCTTTGAATTTAACTTCATGGGCGGCTCAATGGGCAGCGTGGTTGGCGCACGCTTTGTTCGCGGCGCGGAAGTTGCGTTGCGTGAGCGTATTCCTTATGTCTGTTTTTCTGCTTCCGGCGGCGCCCGTATGCAAGAAGCGCTGTTTTCTTTGATGCAGATGGCCAAGACGAGTGCTGCGTTGGCTCGCCTAAAAGAAGAGGGTATTCCCTTTATCTCGGTGATGACTGATCCTGTTTACGGTGGTGTGTCTGCCAGCTTGGCGATGCTTGGCGACCTTAACGTAGCTGAGCCAAATGCACTGATTGGCTTCGCTGGTCCAAGAGTTATCGAGCAGACCGTGCGTGAAAAACTGCCAGCAGGTTTTCAACGCAGTGAGTTTCTGCTGGCCCATGGTGCGCTCGATATGATCGTCGCCCGCAGCGAAATGCGCGACCGTTTGGCTAGCATGCTGTCCATTTTCACCAACTCACCTGCACCCGCCGTCGAAAACGAAGCAGAGCAAAGCGAGGTCTGATGTCGCAGCGCAGTCTTTCCGAGTGGCTGACCCGGCTCGAAGGGCTGCACCCGAGCGAAATCGATATGGGCCTGGCGCGCGTGCGCCAGGTTGCCGATCAGCTTGACCTGCTACAGCCCGCGCCTTTAGTTTTTACGGTTACCGGCACCAACGGCAAGGGTTCTACTTGCGCTGGCCTGGAGTCGTTGCTGAGAGCAGCCGGCCAAACCACTGGCTGTTACACCTCCCCACACCTTTTGCGGTACAACGAACGGGTACGCATCAATGGCGAAATGGTCAGCGATGAGGCCTTGTGCGATGCTTTTGCGGCTGTGGATCATGCCCGCGGCAGTGTTTCTCTCACTTACTTCGAATTCGGCACCTTGGCGGCCCTCTGGTTGTTTAAAGCGGCTCAGCTTGATGCGGTGGTTCTTGAGGTGGGTCTGGGCGGCAGGTTAGACGCCGTTAACGTAGTCGATGCCAATGTTGCTGTGGTGACTAGCATCGGCCTGGATCATCAGGAATACCTAGGCGACACGCTAGAGTCGGTGGGCTTCGAAAAAGCCGGAATTTTGCGCGCTGGGCGCCCGGTGATCAGCGGTGAGCTGGATCTGCCTGTTAGCTTTATGCAACGAGTCAACGAGCTTGGCTGCCCACTTTTGCAGCGCGGCAGAGATTTCGGCTGGCGGGCGCAAGACGAGGGCGTGTGGGATGTGTTTGCACTGGTCGACTCACAACCCGTTGAATACCTTGGAATGCCATCAGTATCTTTGCCGCGCGACAACCTGAGTGTGGCGCTTCAGGCCTTCCTGCAAGCGGGTTTGTATTTGCCGGAGACTGAACTCAGACGCGCGTTGACTCAAGCCAAGGCGCCTGGCCGCCTCGAGTTTCGGCAGATCACTTGGCGCGGCCAAGCACGGCGGCTTTACCTTGATGTTGGCCACAACCCGCATGCCGCGCGTTTTATGGCAAAAGCGCTGGCAGCGCAAAACGTTGCGCGTGTTGCGGTGTTTGGTTTGCTGGCAGATAAAGACCTTGCCGGCGTGCATGAGCCGCTCATATCACTGTTTGAATCCTGGTATGTGACGCCGCTCGAGAGTCCGCGCAGTCGTCCGGCTGCACAGCTTGCCGGCTATCTGGCGGGGCAGGGCGAACGAGTCCATGAGTGCAACTCGATAGCTGAAGCCATAGCGCGCGCACTGGATGACTCTGACGTTGATACTGAAATTGTTATTTTCGGGTCGTTTTTCTCCGTCGCTGCCGCCATACTCTGGTTGTCTGAAACGTCCGGAGTACTGATTGATGGATGAAGGTCTGAAACAGCGCATCATCGGTGCCCTGGTACTGGTTGTTGCCGCCGTGGTGTTTTTGCCGATGCTGCTGTCCGGGCAAGACGAAACCGTGGAGGTGGTGGTCGATGTGCCGGAAGAGCCGACTCTAGATCAACAACCGATAGCATCGGCTGAGCCGGTTGAACTACCCGCAACGCCTCAGGTAGCGAGTATTCCTGCGGCAGGTTCTGGCGAGGCTGCACCTCAGCCGGAAGATCAGCCAGCGCTGGTCACTGCGCCTGAGGCGGCGGACGAGGTCGAGCCTGAAGTCCCGCAAGCGGCTGAGCCCGTGGCGGCTCCTGAGCCCAAAGCCGCGGCAACGGGAGACTGGGTAATTCAGTTGGGTAGTTTCTCCAGCAACAGCAACGCTGAAGGCTTGAGCGAGACTTTGCGTACACAAGGCTACAACTCGTACACGCACTCGGTCACAGTCCAGGGTAAATCTATTACCCGGGTCTACGTTGGCCCTCTGGCAAGCCGTGATGCGGCTAGCCGCTTGCGCGATGAGTTAGCCAGTAAGCGCGGTAGCAAAGGCTTGGTCGTCGCTTATGACGCTGACAGCGGCCGAGGCTAATGGGTGACGGCAGGGTTAAATTGGCGTTCTCGTTTCTCAACAGAGACTAAAAGAAGGTCGCGGCAAGTTTGCTGTTTCGATGCCCTTTGCTGCTCTGCTAGAATACCGCTCTTTGCGTAACAGGGTGCCGTGACCGTGTCGTTTACCTGGGTTGATTGGGCTATCATCGCCACCATTGTAATATCGGCCCTGATCAGTTTGACCAGAGGCTTCGTCAAAGAGGCTCTGTCGCTGGTAACCTGGATTCTTGCAGGTCTGGTTGCCTGGTTGTTTGGCGGTGCGCTGGCTGAATTGCTGGCTCCCTACATAGATACGCCGTCGCTGCGAGTGATCGCAGCCTGCTCTATCCTTTTCATACTGACATTGCTGCTGGGTGGCTTGATCAATTATTTGATCGGTCAACTGGTTAAAGCGACCGGCCTGAGTGGTACTGATCGCTTTCTGGGCATGGTATTTGGTGCCGCGCGGGGCGGGCTGCTGGTAGTGGTCATCGTTGGTCTATTGAGTCTGGCCCCGGTCGAAGCGGATACCTGGTGGCGTGAGTCAGTGATGATTCCTCATTTCTTATTAGTGGCGGACTGGTCGAAGAATTTTATTCTGCAACTGGCTGGCCGCTAACCCGGCGTTGGCGCCGGACGTTTTTCACATACTCAACGAAAAAGGTGTTTAGGCATGTGTGGCATTGTTGGCATAGTGGGCAAATCGAACGTCAATCAGGCGCTCTATGATGCCTTGACTGTCCTGCAGCATCGCGGCCAGGACGCAGCCGGCATTGTGACCTGTGACCGGGGACGGTTGTTTCTGCGCAAGGATAACGGTCTGGTTCGTGACGTTTTTCATCAGCGCCACATGCAACGCTTGGTTGGCAACATGGGTATTGGCCATGTGCGATACCCTACTGCTGGTTCGTCCAGCTCTGCCGAAGCACAACCGTTTTACGTCAACTCGCCATACGGCATCACGCTGGCGCATAACGGTAACCTAACCAACGTAGAGCAATTGTCTCGCGAAATTTACGAGTCTGATTTACGCCATGTGAACACCACCTCTGACTCCGAAGTGCTGCTCAACGTATTCGCTCACGAGTTAGCCCGTGGCGGCAAGCTGCAGCCTAGCGAAGAAGATATCTTCAATGCCGTGCGTGCAGTGCATGCGCGTTGCCGTGGCGGCTACGCCGCAGTAGCCATGGTTACTGGTTACGGCATTGTCGGCTTCCGCGACCCTAATGCCATTCGTCCTATCGTTTTTGGCAAGCGCGAGACTGAGAACGGTGTGGAGTACATGATTGCTTCTGAAAGCGTATCGCTGGATGTACTTGGCTTTGATTTGATCCGCGACCTGGGCCCAGGCGAAGCGGTCTATATCACCGAGAAGGGCGAACTTTTCACCCGCCAGTGTTCTACCCATCAAGAGTATTCGCCGTGCATTTTCGAGCACGTGTATCTGGCGCGTCCAGACTCGATGATCGACAAGGTGCTGGTATATAAGGCTCGTCTGCGCATGGGCGAGAAGCTGGCCGAGAAGATCGAGCGTGAGCGGCCTAATCACGGTATCGACGTGGTTATCCCGATTCCCGATACCAGTCGCACCTCGGCGGTTGAATTGGCTAACCATTTGGGCGTGAAATTCCGCGAGGGTTTTGTCAAAAACCGCTACATTGGTCGCACCTTCATCATGCCCGGGCAAGCTGCGCGCAAAAAGTCCGTGCGACAGAAGCTAAATGCAATTGATCTGGAGTTTCGGGGCAAGAACGTGATGCTAGTAGATGACTCAATTGTCCGCGGCACCACCTGCAAGCAGATCATTCAAATGGCCCGCGAGGCAGGTGCTGCGAATGTCTACTTCTGTTCGGCTGCTCCTGCTGTGCGTTACCCGAATGTATACGGGATTGACATGCCAACCGCGCATGAGTTGATCGCCCATGGCCGTACCACGGAAGAAGTGGCTGAATTGATTGGCGCCGACTGGTTGATCTATCAGGATCTTGAAGACCTTATTGACGCAGTGTCCGAGGGCAATCCGGATATCAAACGCTATGATTGCTCAGTATTTAATGGCGAATACGTTACGGGCGACGTCAGTGACGTTTATCTCGGCAAGATTGAGCAGGCGCGCAATGACTCAGCCAAGTTTACTGCCGAGAGCGACAACGAGATCATGGGTCTGCACAACAATTGATAGTAACGGCTCCGCCCAGGTAGCTTGGGCGCAGGACGCGAGGCTTTGAGAATGACGCAAGAATGGGAAGCAGGCCGGCTCGACAGTGATCTGGAAGGCGTCGGATTCGATACGCTGGCGGTACGCGGCGGACATCGCCGTACTCCCGAGGCAGAGCACGGTGAGGCGTTGTTTTTGACGTCTAGCTACGTGTTTCGTAGCGCGGCAGAGGCTGCGGCCTGTTTTGCCGGTGAGTCAGAAGGTAATGTTTACTCACGCTACATGAACCCCACAGTACGCACCTTTGAGGAGCGTATTGCGCTGATGGAAGAAGCCGAGCAGGCGGTAGCGACTGCCTCTGGCATGGCCGCCATTCTGGCCACGGTCATGAGCTTGTGTTCCGGTGGCGACCATATTCTCGTGTCGCGTAGCGTATTTGGCTCGACTGTTAGCTTGTGCGAAAAGTACCTGAAGCGCTTCGGCGTGGAGGTGGATTATGTGCCTCTCTCGGATATCAGCGCGTGGCGTTCAGCTTGCAAGCCCAATACACGGATGATGTTTCTTGAGTCGCCCTCCAATCCGTTGGCCGAATTAGTAGATATTCGTGCCCTCAGCGAGGTGGCCAAGCAACAGGGTGCTTTGCTGGTGGTGGATAATTGTTTCTGTACCCCCGCGCTGCAAAAACCCTTGTTGCTAGGTGCAGACATAGTCGTGCACTCGGCAACCAAGTACATCGATGGTCAAGGTCGTTGTCTTGGTGGCGTCGTTGCCGGGCGCAAAGAGCACATGCAGGAGTTGGTCGGTTTTCTGCGCACGGCAGGGCCCACGCTTAGCCCTTTCAACGCTTGGGTCTTTCTTAAAGGACTGGAGACGTTGCGCCTGCGGATGCGTGCCCATTGTGAGGCTGCGCAGGTCTTGGCCGAATGGCTTGATCAGCAGCCAGAAGTAGAACATGTGTATTACGCTGGTTTGCCGAGCCACCCTCAGCACGAGCTGGCGAAGTCGCAGCAATCTGCTTTTGGCGCGGTTGTCAGCTTTGAGCTCAAGGGTGGGCGCGAGGCCGCTTGGCGCTTCATTGATGCCACGCGATTGCTGTCGATTACTGCGAATTTGGGTGACAGCAAATCGACTATCACTCATCCGGCAACCACTACGCATGGTCGGCTAACGCCAGAAGCGCGTGCGGCTGCTGGGATTCGCGACGGCTTGATTCGGCTGGCGATTGGCCTGGAGGAGGTTGTCGATCTTAGGGCTGACCTGCAGCTTGGTCTGGACGCGCAGCGTTGAACTAATCATCTAGACAAATGCGATTGGCTTCACATTCAAGGCCGGCCGGGTTTTTATCCCGCCGGCCTTTGTTTTAGGGTTGTCTGTGCCGCAGGGATGGCGGTCCAGTGCTGCTGAAGTGAGTTCCTTCAGTGCGGCAAGAGGTACTGATAAAACAAGCCCCCTAATGATAAGGAGAGTCACATGCGTAAACTCGTTACTGCTTTCTGTTTGATCATGTCCTGCTATTGCATGGCCCCCGCATTCGCCGACGAAGTTAATCCTAGCCCGGCTGCACCTATGGTCAGCGTGAATATCAATACCGCCAGCGCAGATGAAATTGCCGAGGTATTGCAGGGTGTAGGCGCCGCCAAGGCGCAGGCGATAGTGGATTATCGCGAACAAAACGGTGATTTTACTTCAGTAGATGCTGTCTCCGCCGTTAAAGGTATTGGTCCAAGTACCTTAGCCAAGAATGGTGATCGCATCACATTGCAATAAGCGGTCTGGCATGCATGAAACGGCCCTACGGGGCCGTTTTTAGTTCACGCCTTGAGTTGACTGACTGAAAGCTTCAGCTGATGCGCCAACTTCGCAAGTTGATCGCTGGTTGCTGCGCTCTGCATGGTCTGATCAACCGTGCGCTCGGTCACATCGCGAATCTCCACAATACTCTGAGTAATGGCATCTGCTACCTGGCTTTGCTGCTCTATAGCTGAGGCAATCTCCCCGTTTCCGCGGTTGATCTGGCTGACTGCTCTGGCGATTTCGTGCAGTGAATCGCCAGCCTTGGCTACTTGGGCCACCGAGTCGTGGGTCAGGCCGGCACTGGCCTGCATATCTTTCACGGCTGCTTGAGTGCCGCTTTGCAGCGCTTCGATCATGCGCTGAATATCGTCAGTTGAGCTCTGTACCCGCTGCGCTAATGCCCTTACCTCATCGGCTACCACAGCAAAACCACGACCGGATTCACCCGCACGGGCTGCTTCGATTGCGGCGTTTAGTGCTAGCAGGTTGGTTTGCTCGGCAATACTGCGAATGACCCGTACTACGCCGCTAATGTCTTCACTATTGGCTGCCAAGGTCTGCATATGCTGGGTGCAACGTTCGATGCTAGTGGCCAGCCCGGTTATCGTTTTGCGCACCTGTTCTACCTGATCGCGGCCGCCGCTCGCCAGCGTGTCGGCTTGCCTCGATTGGTCGCGCGTCGCAGAGGTGTTGCCAGCGATATCTTGCACAGTGGCGCTCATTTCATTCACCGCAGCGGCAACCTGATCGGTTTCTCCCTGTTGTTGCACCATGCCGTCGCGTACCTGGCTCATCAGACCAGCCAGACTGCTTGCGCCTTGATCTAGCTCAAGTGAGGCTTGGCGAACTGCAGCAACCACTTGCTGCTGTGCCTGTTGCATAGCGTTGAATGCGGAAGCCATTGAGCCGACTTCATCGCGAGTCGTGACTTTTGCTCTTAACGTCAGGTCACCGGTTTGCTGCACCTGGATCATACTGTCACGCAAACTGAGAATGTGGCGGGTGATGAATAGAATCAGCAACTGAGACACCATGAGGACCAACAACATCAACCCCATGACCGCCAGCGCGTAAACTGGCGACCGTTCCAGGAGTAGATCAAGATAGTTTTGATGTTCTACCGCCAGAGCGCGTCCCCCCTGTAGCCAAACGCCTTGCACGCCAGCGGCTTGAGTTGCATGCAGGTCATTGGCTGCACGCCAGACTGGCGTCAAACTCTTGGTGCCTAGTTCAGCGGTGTCGTTTTTTAGCCAGTGCAGCCCCGGAAGCGAAGGGTTGGCGCCTGACTCGTCAGCAATCAACGCTTCGCCCAGCTCCATACGTTGAACCTGTATGCTGCCTTGCTCAACCCACACTGCCACCAGCACCAGCAACAAGGAGGCGATGAAGGCCACGCTGTTAACCGCCCAAAATTTGTACTTAAGTGGCAGGTGCTGAAGAAATCGCATGCGTGCTCCAAGTTTGCAGGGAAATCGGGGATTATTTGCAGCACGGGCGTGCGGCAACACCAAGTATGTCAAATACGCTCTCCTTATCGATTGATCCTGATCAAACTTGATCGCTCTATTCAGTGAAAGCAGGCCGGGGCAGCGCAGTTTTAGATCAGTTATACTCACGGCAATTTATCGAAAAGGCTTCCCATGACTAGCCCGCTGGTTCCACCGCTGATGATCGACCGCAACGCTGACCTGGCATCCTGGTGCGCACATTGGCTGACGTTGCCCTATGTTGCTGTTGATACCGAGTTTGTCCGCACCGAGACCTTCTATCCGATCGCTGGCCTTATTCAGATCGGTGACGGTAAGCGTGCTTATCTGATTGACCCGCTGGAAATAACTGACTGGGCGCCGTTGGTCGAGTTGCTACAAGCGCCGAATGTGGTCAAGGTTTTGCACGCATGCAGCGAGGATCTCGAGGTTTTCTCCCGCTTGTGTGGCGCCTATCCCTTACCGTTGTTCGATACGCAGCTGGCCGCCGCTTTTTTGGGTATGGACTTTTCCATGGGGTATTCACGGCTGGTCAGCGCGCAGTTGAATATTGACCTGCCTAAAGAAGAAACCCGCTCTGACTGGTTACAGCGGCCCCTGAGCGACGCGCAAATTGAGTATGCGGCGCGTGATGCGCAGCACCTGGCTGAGCTGTATGAGCTGTTGGCGCCGCGCATAGCCGAGGCCGGCGTTGAAGAGTGGTTATTCGCTGACACGGCTGAACAGGTCGCAGGCAGTGGCCAAGTGATTGACCCAGAGTTGGCTTATCAACAAGTGAAACAGGCTTGGCGGCTGAATCCGGCGCAATTGGCGATTCTGCAACGTTTGGCTTTTTGGCGTGAAACCGAGTCGCGTGAGCGTGATCAAGCGCGTAATCGCTTGGTACGCGAACGCGCGCTATGCCCATTGGCGCAACAACAGCCCGATAACTTGCAAGCCTTGTCCCGTATAGAAGACATGCATCCGCGCACGGTGCGTCATGATGGCGAGACCTTGCTGCAGCTTATTCGCGAGGGCCAGGCCGCCGATCCACAAGATTATCCCGAACGTTTGCCAGAGCCCTTGCCAGCAGCGGCTAACCGATTGCTTAAACTCATGCGCAAGATAGGTTCGGCTGAAGCGGAGCGGTTAAATATTGCTCCTGAAATAATGCTGCGCAAAAAGGTGATCGAAGCTATGTTGCGCACCGGTTACCCAAACGGGCCTTATTACTTGCCGGCGGAGCTCGTTGGTTGGCGTCGGGAGTTGCTGGGTGAAGCGCTGCTGAAAGTGGCTAACGCTGAAGCAGAGGAGCCAGTATGAAAGTGCTGTGTTCGATTTATCGCAGCACTAAAAAAATGGGTATGTACCTCTATGTGCCGCGCGAGAAAGGTTTGTCTGAGGTGCCTCCTGAGCTAATGAAATTGATTGGTCGGGCCGAGCATGCGATGGACATGATATTGACCGAAGAACGTAAGCTCGCGCAGGAAGATATCCTCAAGGTTTTGGCCAATTTGCGCGAGCAGGGCTACCATGTGCAAATGCCGCCGCAGGAGGATGACTACATCATGCATCTTCCGGATGAGCTTTTAACCCGCAACGACCCAATCTAAAGCCGCATCTCCCCTAAAAACTGCTTTTTTATACCCTGCTGTGCCAATTGGCCGCAGCAGGGTATCCAATCTGTAATTGACCCCAGCAAAACGCCAGACATATAGTACGCCTTACTTACTATATGTATTCGGTGCTTTTTGTGGATAAATCCTGGTTGCCCATCATCGTTGCCGATGTGAACCGCTTGGTGCGTAAAGCCTTTATTGCCAACCGTGAAGCGGATGGCTTGACGCAAGAGCAGTTCCGCACGCTGGTTCATCTTTCTCTGCGCGAGGGTATTCGTCAGGTTGAGTTGGCGGAAATCCTGGAGATCAAGCCGATTACTCTCACAAGGGTGCTAGACCAACTTGGCCAGGCGGGCTTGATCGAGCGCCGTCCTGCACCGAGCGACCGACGGGCTTATCAGCTGTTCTTGACGGATGCCGCTAAACCGCACCTGCAGAGCTTTGAGGTGCTCAACGACGAAATATCCCAGCGCATGACCGCCGGCTTGAGTGACTCCGACGCCGAGCAGTTGCTACGGCTGTTGCGGCATGTGCATGCGCAGATGGGTCAGTGACTTTTCTTTGTATAAATTGAAACGGAAGCCGTATTCATGACCGACTCTGCAGCAAGTCCAGACGCGCCAGCGCGCAGTAAACGTGGTCGCCGTTTGGTTTTACTGGTGGTGATGCCGCTGGTATTGCTGGCGACAGTAGTAGCTGTCTATCTGCATGGTGGGCGTTACGTTACAACCGACAATGCTTATGTGCGAGCCGACAAAGTGCCGATCAGTGCTGAAATTTCCGGTCGTGTTGAGCAGGTGCTGGTGGCGGAAAACCAACATGTTGCTGTGGGTGCCCCGCTGTTTCGTATTGACTCTGCGCCATTTGACATCGAGGTGGCCAAGTCTGAGGCGCATCTTGGTCAAGTCCGCGCCGATTTGGCTGCTTTACAGGCCAGTTACCATGAAACCCAGGCTCAGATGGTGTTGCGTCAGAGCCGCTCGGCCTTTAGTCAGAAAGAAGAGCATCGTCAGTCGAGGTTGCTGGATAAGCAGTACATTTCGGCAGCCACCTTTGATACCGCCAGACAGGCGAGTGACGTCGCAGCGCAGGAAGTGAAAGTGTTGGAGCAGGAGCTCAAACGCATGACTGAGATGCTAGGCGGCAGCGTTGACGCGCCCGTGGAGGTGCATCCCAGTTTCAAGGCGGCCCAGGCCGAATTGGATGATGCCTTGTTGAATCAGCAGCGCACTTTGGTCCGCGCATCCATTCCGGGCGTAGTGAGCAATTTACCTAAGCCAGGCCAGTACGTTTCTGCTGGCAGCATGGCATTAGCGCTGGTGGGATCAGATGCGCCCTGGGTTGAGGCCAATTTTCCGGAAACTGATCTGACTTATGTACAACCGGGGCAGGAGGTTGAAGTACGTATCGATATCTATCCTGACCGGGTTTGGCACGCGACAGTGGAAAGCCTCAGTCCGGCGACTGGTTCCGAGTTCTCGGTAATACCGGCGCAGAACGCAACAGGCAACTGGGTAAAAATAGTGCAGCGGGTGCCGGTGCGTATTCAGTTGCAGATGGAGGAGGGTGGCCCACCGCTTTTGGCCGGGCTGAGTACTGAGGTCGAGATCGACACCGGGCATCGCCGCCAGCTATCCGATTTGCTGTGACAAGCATGTCATGAGTGCCGAAATCACGCCCAGTGCGAGCCCTGCTCAGCGTTTACTGATTACCCTGTCAGTGATGCTGGCGACCATTATGCAGGCGCTCGACACCACCATTGCCAACGTGGCGTTGCCGCATATGCAGGGCGCCATGGGAGCTACTCAGGATCAGATATCCTGGGTACTCACCTCCTATATTGTGGCAGCCGCTATCTGTATGCCGCTTACCGGGATTCTTAGCGCTCGCCTGGGCCGTAAACGCTTGTTCATGGGCGCGGTAATCGGGTTTACCTTGTCTTCGATGCTTTGTGGCGCAGCGCAAAGCCTGGAGCAGATTGTCATGTTTCGCTTGTTGCAGGGTGTTTTTGGCGCCTGCCTGGTCCCGTTATCGCAGTCGGTGTTGCTGGATACTTATCCGCCCGAAAAACACGGCTCGGCGATGGCGCTCTGGGGCGTCGGCGTAATGGTTGGCCCTATTCTCGGTCCTTCGCTCGGAGGGTTGCTGACCGAGTATTACAGTTGGCGCTGGGTGTTCTATATCAATCTTCCGCTGGGAATATTGGCCTGGTTTGGATTGGTGGCATTCCTGCCGGAAACTGAGACCAATAATACCCGCCGTTTTGATCTGCTCGGTTTTTTGCTTTTGGCGCTGGGTATTGGTGCGTTGCAGATGATGCTGGACCGAGGTCAATCTCTTGATTGGTTTGCCAGTCGTGAGGTCATTCTTGAAGCACTGTTAGCCGGGCTGGGCTTCTATCTATTCATTAGCCATATTCTCACTAGCAGACAGCCCTTCATGGAGCCCGCGATGTTTCGAAATCGCAACTTCAGCGTTGGGCTTATCTTTATCTTCATCGTCGGTATTATTCTGCTGGCTACCATGGCGCTATTGCCGCCGTTTCTACAAAACCTGTTGGGTTATCCGGTGGTTGATGTCGGCATGCTGCTGGCTCCGCGTGGGGCGGGAACTATGGTCGGTATGCTATTGGTAGGGCGTCTGTCAGGGCGTGTTGATGAACGGCTAATGATAGGCGCAGGCCTGCTGCTGACTTGTGGCTCGCTCTGGGAAATGAGCGGTTTCAACCTGAATATTGCCGCCTTCGATGTGGTGCGCACAGGGGTTGTTCAAGGCCTGGGGCTGGGTTTGATCTTTGTGCCGCTGTCTACCTTGACCTTTTCTACTCTGGCACCGAGGTATCGTAACGACGGTACCGCGCTTTTTAGTCTGGTGCGCAATATTGGCAGCAGTATCGGCATTTCTGTCGTAGTGACTTATCTAGCCCAGCGAACCCAGATCAATCACGCAGCTTTTGCCGACTATATAAACCCATTCAGCCTCGCACTGCGGCACGCAACGGAGCTGGGCGCGTACGATATTCAATCTACTGCTGGCCTGGCAGGATTGAGTCGAGAGCTTAATCGACAAGCGGCTACTTTGGGATACTTGCAGGATTTCCGCTTGATGATGTGGATCGCGCTCTGTGCTTTCCCGCTGCTGTTCTTGTTACAGCCGAGCAACCGGCAGCTGCGGAACGCTGCGGTTGTCACGGAGTAAATTAGTTCTGTGCTTACCAATCGCGCTGCATATTTTTCACCGAAATTTGCTCGTTTAGCGTCCAGTAGTCATAAAGGATGCCAATACCAAACAAGCCAACAGTGAAGAAGTAGATGATGGCGCTGATCCATTTGCCCATGTAGAGGCGGTGAGCGCCAAAAATACCGAGAAAGGTCAGCAGAATCCAGGTCAGGTTAAAGTTGATTGGACCGGTGCGGAACCGTCGATCAGCGGTACGGTCCATCGAAGGGATGAGGAAAAGGTCGACAATCCAGCCTATGAAAAAAAAGCCCAGCGTGAAAAACCAAAGTGTGCCAGTAACAGGTTTGCCATAGTAAAAACGATGAGCCCCCATGAAGCCGAATATCCAAAGTAGATATCCGATTGCCTTGCTGTGTGTGTCCGAATAGGCCATTGGGTGTGCTCCTCCGCTCCATCAGTTGGTTGTGTAATACTCGTCATAGACCATAAATGATTCAGGGAGTGCCTGCTACGTGGCAAATAAAAGTGCGAACTGGTTCAAGCAAACGGCAACGACGGCCAATCCATTACGGCGCCAGCGCCTGCGGGTGGGCGTAACGGGGCTCAGTGGCGCGGGCAAAACCACCTTTATTACCAGTTTGATCAACCAGCTGGAGAACCATCAAAAAGGCCTGCTGGCCCAGCGTTCCCCCTTTGATCGTCTTGACTCAGTGCGCTGGCGTCGGGACGACATCAAGCGACCCTTCCCTTATTTGGAATCCCTGGCTGCGTTATCCGCAGAGCCGGCAGCGTGGCCGGAGTCAACCGCCGACTTATCGCGGGTCTTGTTGGATCTGCGCTTCAAGCCGCGGGGGCTGCTGGGTAAACTGCAGGGGGCTAAAGAAGTCAGCATCGAAATTCTCGACTATCCAGGCGAATGGTTGTTGGATTTACCCTTGCTGAATATGAGCTACGGCCAATGGTGTGAGCAGATGGCGCAGTGGCTAGGCCAACCGCCACGGGTTGAGCTGGCCTCGACGCTACATGAGCGCTTGCAAGCCATCGATCCCACAGCTGACGCAGACACGCAGGAGCTCGCTACACTGGCCGATCATTGGGCAAAATTTCTGCAGCGCTGCCGCAGCGAGGCAGGGTTGTCTCGTAACCAGCCTGCGCGCTTCCTGCAGCCGGGCAGTGACGTAGCCGCCGAGATGTTGCATTTTGTGCCTCTGTTGCAAGCCAACCAGCATACGGCTGCGCCAACCGGCAGCTGGTGGGCGGTGTGCGAGGCTCGGTTCAATTATTATCGCGATTTCATAGTGCGCGGCTTTTACGATGAGCATTTCCGGCATCTTGATCAACAGGTGCTGTTGGTCGATATGCTCAGCCCTATGGATGCCGGTCAAGCTGCTCTAGCGGATTTGAAGGACGCCATGGAGGCAGTGCTTGAGAGCTTTCATTACGGCCAAAACGGTTTTCTTGCCCGTTTACTGCGCTTCCGCCCGCGGATTCGTCGGCTGGCGTTGTGTGCCACCAAGGTCGACAAAGTAGGCCCGCGGCAACAGCGAGCGGTACAGCAGTGCCTTGAGGATTTGATGGTTGATCGGCTAGCTGACGTTCGTCACGGCGGCGTTGAAATAAAGGGCCTTCCGTTGTCGGCGATCCGTGCAACCCGGCAGGAAGGCGAAGCCTTGGTGGCGGGTCTGCAGGGGAAAACTGGCTGGGTGCGTTATCAGCCAGGTGACATCCCCGAGCATTTGCCGCAGTCACTCGAGGTCAATAGTCCTGAGCTGCTGCCGTTAAGACCGCCACCGGGATTGCATCGTAATGAGCCCTTTCCACATTACCGTATGGATGATCTGGTGGCCTGGATGCTAAAAGGGCAAAGACTGTGAAAGGCGATAGCAAAACCCGCATCCTCGACAGTTGGGATTTGCCCAAAGAGACCAGTGATGCCCGCATAACCGAGCTGCTGGGAGACGTAGACGAGTTGCAGCTAAACGCCTCTGCAGCAACCGAGGCACCGCTGCCCGGTACCTTAAATGCGCCGCCACAAAGCCGTTGGCCAGGGCGGCTGCTGAAGCTCGGCGTGCTAATTGCGTTGGGCGGTGTCGGCTTGGAATGGGGTCAGTGGGCCTGGTCTAGTTGGCAATGGCATCCGCTTGCGGGTGGGTTGGTTGCCGGTGCCGGTGCGCTGCTTGGTGGGGTTGGTTTGTTTGCCCTGCGTGATTTGCGCCGTCAGCGTCATCGCCTCAGTGAGCTTGAACAGTTGCGTAGTGAAATGCAGGCAGCTTTACGTGATCCGCGCCAACGTTTGGCGGTCGATTGGCTCGATCGGTTGGCTGAGGTCTACGCAGATACGCCACTGGCGCCTAGGCTGCGCGCAGTCTGCGGCGATTTGGACGCCGCTCACGAAGCAGAGGAGGTGTCCCGGCGGCTCAACGTGCAGTTTTACCAAGCCATCGATCAACAGGCACGGCAAATAGTGCGCAATGAATCGATTGGCACCGGTGTGCTGGTGGCTTCGAGTCCTTGGGTGTCGGTCGATTTATTGCTTGTAGTGTGGCGTAACATCCGCATGATGCAGCGCGTTGCGGTCTGTTACGGACTGCCGATTGGCCGCGTTAGCCGCTGGCGTCTGGCTCGCCATGTGTTGCGTAATATCGCTCTGGCGGGCGGCACCGAAATGGCCATGGGCGCATTTAGTGACTCACTCCTGTCGGGGCTACTGGAAAAACTAGCAGCGCGTATAGGGCAGGGCATGGGTATTGGTTTGTATAGTGCTCGTCTTGGGCATTTCACGCTAGATTTATGCCGCGCGGTGCCACTGTCTGAAACAGGCGCATTGTTGGAAGACAACAAAGGCATTATTAGAGCCATGAAGGAACGGTTGGGACGTACAACGGATGACAAGTTATAAATCACGGCGACGTTGGCTAGCGGAACGCTGGCTTGCCGAGCGACAAACAGTATTGAGTGAGAAGTGGCAGGTTTTTCAACAGCAGTTTGTGCCCGCTAGCTGGCCAGAACGCATGGCTGCCGTTGCCTCAATCGCCGATGGAGACGTCAGTGGCTGGCAGCCAAGGGCTGGGTCCAGTAGCGCGGAGCTGCGCATTTGGGTTGATCAGCTGCCGTTGTTTCAGCGTCAGTGGTTGGCTTCTTTACTCGGGGCTTCGAGAGCGGGCAGCAATACACTGGTCGATGCTATCGAACGGCAGCAGCTTGATTGGCGCAGCCAGCTGAATCCACTGAAAAGCCATCGGGAATACGCTGCACAACTGGTCGTCCTGGCGGCTGAAATGGATTGCGAGGTGGCCGCAGAAACCGCCTATCTCGACAATGAACGGCGTATTTTTATTGCCCTTGATGAGCAGCTTTTTGCCTCATTGCCTATGCGCTTGCGTAGCCAACTGGCCAATGAGCACCGCAGCGGACATGGCTATTACGTGGTGTGGTGGTACGAACGGCTAATGGCACGCGCGGGCATGCCTGATTTTGAACTAACGGATTTAAGCGATGCAGACTGGCCGGATATGCCCCCTGCGTGGCTGGCTATCGGTTGGCTCTGTGGCCTGCGCTTACAGCCCAAAGTCTGATATGGCCCTGTATACAGGCCGGCTATGTTGCTGCGCCACACTAGGGCCACCCTCCGGCGTTCGTTTACTATGCAGGGCTGTTTTTCTCAGGATACCGACATGAATTTTGCTGAAATCTTGGAGGCCTTCGCGGTCTCCGCCGACAATAGCGTCACCATTCCTACCGATTGGGGGCAGGGTCGTGCAGGTTATGGCGGCCTGGTGGCTGCTTTGGTCGTCGCCGGGATGCGCGCCAAGGTTGCCGATGGCCGCCCGGTACGTTCGTTAGCAATCACCTTTGTGGGCCCGGTAAAACCGGGCGAAAGTATGTCAGTCGAGGCTGAGGTACTACGCGAAGGTAAGGCGGTAAGCCAGCTACTTGGCCGCGCAGTGCAGAATGGCCAGACCATGTGCATTATTCAGGGCAGTTTTGGCGCCGGACGTGAATCAAGCGTTGATGTTGCAGCCGAGCCGGCTCCCGCAGCGCCTGACCCAGAAACTTGCCAGCGCATGCCCTTTATCGAGGGTATGAACCCTCCTTTTATTCGTTATTTTGATGTGCGTTGGACCTTCGGCGATTACCCCTGCACAAACAGTCGCAAGCGAGAAATGGGTGGCTGGATGCGTTTTGATGAAAAGTTTGACGCCTTTGACTCAGTACATTTGGTTGGCTTGGTTGATGTATGGCCACCTGCGGTGCTGCCCCACCTCAAAGAGCGTGCGCCTGCGAGCTCAATAACCTGGACCATTGAATTCGTGCAGCCGCAACCAGCATTAGGTGAAGAAGGCTGGCTGCTATACAACGCCAAAATTGAGTACGCACGCGATGGTTATGGCCACATTGCAGCCATGGTTTGGAGTCAGGCAGGCGAGCTGGTTGCTATCAGCAGACAAACAGTCGCTGTATTCGGCTGAACAGGCGCACCGGGCGAGCTATCAGCCTCCCGGTTTCACCGCAACCAAGGTGGCCCGCAGTGGCGCCGGGTGGCCTTCCAGGGTTTTGCTCGAGTCATCAGGCTGCAGAAAGTCTGGCAGCGACTGAAACTGCATCCACTCGGTACTGCGCTGCTCCTCCACGCTAGTACGATTCAGGTCTACACAGCGGATGTTGACGAACCCAGCGCGGGCAAGGAATCGCTCCAGCATGGCTACTGATGGCAGAAACCAGACATTACGCATCTGCGCGTAGCGGTCCTCTGGCATCAAGCATTGATTTACATCACCTTCGATCACCAAGGTCTCGAGTACCAGCTCACCGCCGGGGCGCAAACATGCTTTTAGCTGCAGCAAATGATCAATAGGCGCGCGTCGGTGGTACAGCACGCCCATGGAAAACACGGTATCAAAAGCATTGCTGGGCTCCGGTAGAGCCTCTAGGGTGAAGGGCAGTTGCCAGACTGGAGCGTCAGGCAAATAACGCTTAACTGCTTCAAACTGATTGAGAAATAGCAGATTTGGGTCCACGCCAATAACCATGCTGGCACCGGCTTGCCACATGCGCCACATGTAATAGCCGTTGCCGCAGCCGATATCCAGTACCCGGCGTCCGCGCAAATCGATATGCGGTGATACCCGTTGCCATTTCCAGTCCGAACGCCATTCAGTGTCTATGTGCACACCAAACAGATTGAACGGGCCTTTGCGCCAGGGATGTAAGCCGTGCAGGCCTTCTTGCAACTGAACCTGTGCTTCCTCGCTGATTGCCTCGTTGCTATGCAAGCAAACACTCTCAGTCAAGTTTGCATCGACGCGGCTTAAGCTGGGTAGTTTGGCTAAACTGGCTTGCCAGCGCGCCAGATCGCCATGCTGTTGGCTATCTAGCAGGCGCTGCTCTAGCCCTGAAGCAATAGGCTGCCGCCATTTAGCCAGCGGCCCGTCTTCAAGGCAGTCGAGAAATGTAGAATAATCAATCATGTGTGAGCAATCATTGAACAAAAGTTGAGACATTGAAACCAAGTGTGACTGTGCGAAAAGCCGGCCTCTCGCAAGCGTTGCTGATGCTGCTCCAGTGTATCGGGCAGCATAACGTTCTCAATAGCACTGCGTTTTTGAGCAATCTCCAGCTCGCTGTAGCCATTGGCGCGTTTAAACGCATAGTGCAGTTCTTCAAGGCTTTTTTGCGTATTGGTGTCTGCGAAGTTGAGCTTTTCCGACAGAATTAACACGCCGCCTGGCAACAGTGCCTGCCGAATCAAGCTTAGGAGTTTGAGGCGCTCTTCTGGCTTGACGAACTGCAACGTAAAGTTGAGCACCACTACCGAGCAAGCTTGCAGGGGGTAACCAACGATGTCACCGGTGACCACCTGCGCAGGAAGGGCCTCTTCAATCATGGCGTCCTGAGCAATCAGGTATTCCCGGCAACGCTCAACCATAGCTTCAGCGTTGTCGATGGCAATAATGTGGCAACCCTCGCTGCTGACATGTCGCCGCATGGACTGGGTAGCTGCGCCGAGGGAGCAACCCAGGTCATATATTATCGAGCCGGGTTGAGCATATTGGCTCGCGATCAGCCCGATGCTCTCTATAATGGTGGGGTAGCCGGGTACCGAGCGTTTAATCATGTCGGGAAAAACCCGCGCGACTTTCTCGTCGAAGGCGAAGTCGGCCACCTGACTGAATGGGGTGGCGAAAAGGTTGTCTACGTCGGTCATGCGTGGATCCAGAAGGCAGAAACGAGCGGGATATTCTATCGTAACTCGGGCTCCTTGACAGGGACCGTAAATGATTGCTTGACTGACAGATATATGTCGCCTGTTGAATTGAAGTCAAAGTTATGACTTTGCTCTATCATGTTGACGTTTTATCGCGTATTTTTTGGCAGAATACTGCGACAGGGTTCTTTTTATAGCTGTCGTGGTGGCATAATGATCGCAGTGAAAATCCCTTATGGTCAGCAAATTGGTCGTTCGGGCAGTGCAAAAAAATCAAGCAACGGATAGCGGAGTTTCGCTCTTGAAAAAGTGCTGTCGAAGCTCACAGGAAAATGAGGAAAGGGTATGGCTGTTAAGCGCCAAATAGTCATGGGAGCTGCATCATTGGCAGCTCTCTACGTCGGAGTCACCAATGCGCTGGGGCTAGGCGAGATGCAACTCGACTCGGCGCTGAACCAGCCACTGAGTGCAATCATTGTTTTGCAAGGCGCAGAAGGACTTTCGCCGGAGGATGTACTGGTTTCTCTAGCGGATAGTGCCGCCTTCGACGAGGCCGGCATCGAACGCCCCTACTTCCTTACTGACCTGCGCTTCAAGCCAGTTATGCAGGGCAATAAGCTCGCCATTCAGGTCGACTCCAGTCAACCGGTGCGCGAACCTTATCTGAACTTCCTGGTGGAGCTGCGTCGTCCTAGTGGTCGTCTGCTGCGCGAGTACACTCTGCTGCTGGATCCGCCGTTGTATGGCAATAATGCGCCGGCGCCAGTCCAAAGCATGGCGCAGTCCGCGCCGCCAGCCAGGGTGCAGTCTACTAACCGTGCCCCGGCACCGGTTGCGGCACCAGACGCGCAACCCTTGCCAACGCTGGCGCCGCAAAGTGGCGCTAAGCAGTACGTTACCGTGTCAGGCGACACGCTGTGGGATATCGCCCACCGTACACGCCCGGCCGACAGCGCCAGCATTCCCGATACCATGGCCGCTATCCACGCACTGAACACGTCTGCTTTCGTTAATGGTGACCGCGACCGTCTCAAGCTCGGCCAGACTTTGACGCTACCGACTGCAAATCAGTTGGGTGTTATTGAAACTGAGCCTACAGCTGCGCAAAGCTCTCCAGAAAATGTGCCCACGCCAAACGCGGCTGCGGACAGCCAATCGCTGCCCAATGAAAGCACACAGATGCCTCTGACTGACGCTGAAATGGCGGCGGCAGCCACTGCTGAGGCTGATGATGAACGCGGTCAGCCGGGTAACGTTCAAGCGACTGACGATGCAAGCGCGCAGGATCAGCAAGCGCGTTTACGTATCGAAGAAAGCGAAGTCACTGCCACTCAGGCTAATTCCGCCGAGTTACTTAGCCGACTGACTGATCTGGAAGGCCGTTTTAACGCGCTACTCAGTGAACTGGATGATCGTGATCGTCAGATTGCCAGCTTGCAAGCCGAGCTCGAAGTCTTACGTGCAGCGCGCGAGGCGGAAGGTGAGGCGGCCATCGCCAGCGCGGCTGCGACAGGCACATTGGGTGCTGGTGCCGGTGGCGCGAATGCGTCGGCCAGCGGCAGCGACAGTCCAACTGCCGGCTCAATCTCAGCTGAGGTACTGCCTACGGACACAGCCGAGCAACCGCAAGAGTCCTCTTCTTGGTTCAGCTGGTGGTATTTGGCGATTGCAGGTTTGGCATTTGTATTCGGTTGGTTGATTTCAAAGCTGCGTACGACCGGTAAATCTGATGTCGGTGCTCCCGCACCTAACGAACCCGTGATTGGCGCGGCGGGCATGGCTTCACCGCGCGATCAAGCGAATGTAAAAGCAGCCACTGTGGTAGCCGCTCCTGAAGCGCCAGTTGATCCTTTGGACGACATGGATGGTGTAGAGCTGTACATCACTTATGGCCGCTTTCCTGAAGCCCGCACCATGCTGGACAAGTCAATTGCCGAAGAGCCAGAGCGCCTGGAGTTGCGTTATAAGCAAGCGCGTGTAATGGGTGAACTTGGCGACGCTGAAGGTTTTGCTGAGCAGGCGCAGGCGATTGAATCTCTGGGTGGAGACATGGGCCGGGTTGATCAACTTAAGGCACGTTTCCCGCAACTGGAAACAGGTATGGCCAGTGCTGCCGCTCTAGATACGGTCGATGATGTGTTGGCGGATGATGAGACGCTGGCCGACACTCGCCTCAATCTGAATGACTTTACCCTTGACCCTGACTGGGAGCTGATTGAAGGTCTTTCCCCAGCACCTTCGCGTAAATCAACGAGCAAGAAAGAAGCTGAAGTTGAAGAGCCTGAAGACGACGACTTTGAAAGCAGTTTGCATGAGTTTCCTGAAGTCGAAGAGTTGGACGAAGACCATCGCTTTAGTGTGACCTCTGATGATCGGCGCGGTGACCGCGATAACTGATCAACGACTACAAGTGTAACCATGGCTTCTTGGCCATCAGCAAAAAAGGGCGACGCGAGTCGCCCTTTTTTGTGCTTGCTAATCGGTGTTAGTCAAAGAGTTGCTTTGCAACGTCACGGAAGTGGCTGGCGAAGTGCATCTGCATACCTTCCTTGAGATAGTCCGGTAGCTCCTGGTAATCGCCTCGGTTGGCTTCGGGTACAATCAGCTCATAGATGCCTTGCCGGCGTGCGGCAATAACTTTCTCGCGGATACCGCCGACGGGCAGCACATGCCCCGTAAGAGTGATTTCGCCAGTCATCGCAATGCCTGAGCGTGGTGCTTGTTGACGCGCCAGAGAGAGCAGGGCACTGGCAATAGTCACGCCGGCGGAAGGACCATCTTTTGGCGTGGCACCTGCGGGCACATGCAGATGCACAAAGGCCTCGTCAAAAAAGCCTTGGTCTGCTCGGTAGGTCTTGAGGTTTGCGCACAGATAGCTGTAGGCGATTTCTGCGGACTCTTTCATAACGTCGCCTAGCTGCCCAGTCAGTTTGAAGCCACGGTTTAGAGTATGAATGCGTGTTGCTTCAATCGGCAGAGTAGCGCCGCCCATAGAGGTCCAAGCCAGCCCGGTGATAATACCGGTTCCTTTGAGTCGCTTTTCAGTTTTAAAGGCAGGACTACCCAACAGTGATTGTAGATCCGCAGGCTTGATGCTCAGCTTCTGTTGCGGGTCTTCCAACAGCTGCATCACGGATTTCCGCACCAGCTTTGCTAGTTGCTTTTCTAGGGTGCGTACACCTGCTTCGCGCGCGTAGTCGTCTATGACCTGCCGCAGGGCTTTGTCGGTAATCCGCAGTTGGCTTTTACGCAAACCAGCGCGCTCTAGCTGCCTGGGCCATAAGTGGTGCTTGGCGATAGCCAGTTTTTCTTCAGCGATGTAACCGGAAAGCCGAATCACATCCATGCGATCGAGTAATGCAGCTGGAATGCTGTCCAGGGTATTCGCGGTGCATACAAACAATACCTTGGAGAGGTCTACCCGCAGGTCGAGGTAATGGTCCAGAAACTGGCTATTTTGTTCTGGGTCGAGGGTTTCCAGTAGCGCAGAAGCCGGATCGCCCTGGTGGCTGCTGCCCAACTTGTCGATTTCATCCAGCATGATCACTGGATTCATTACGCCTACGTCTTTCAGCGCCTGCACAAATTTCCCGGGCATTGCGCCGATATAGGTGCGTCTGTGACCCTTGATTTCTGCTTCATCGCGCATACCGCCAACACTGAAGCGATAGAAAGGCCGGCCGAGGCTTTCGGCGATTGAGTGACCTATGCTGGTTTTTCCGACGCCAGGAGGGCCTACCAACAGGATGATTGAACCGGAGACGCTGCCTTTGAATGTCCCTACTGCGAGAAACTCGAGAATTCGTTGTTTAACGTCATCCAACCCGTCGTGATCGCGGTCCAGTACTTGTTTCGCGTGTTTGATGTCAAGCCTGTCTGGATGAGTGAGGCCCCAGGGCATTGCTGTTGCCCAGTCCAGATAGTTGCGCGTGACCGCATATTCCGGTGAGCCGGTCTCCAGAACTGATAACTTGTTGAGCTCGTCGTCGATTTTCTTCTGAGCAGCTTCCGGAACCTGCTTTCCTGTGAGGCGCTCCCGAAACTGCTCAATGTCTGCGGTACGATCATCTTTGGATAGGCCGAGTTCTTTCTGTATGACCTTTAGCTGCTCCTTAAGAAAGAAAGTACGCTGGTGAGCGCTGATGCTGCGATTTACCTCGGCGCTGATCTCGCCTTGTAAGCGAGCGACATCGATTTCTTTTTTCAGGAGCACCAGCACCTTTTCCATACGGCGTAGCACCGGCACGGTATTCAGTACATCTTGTAGTTCACTACCTTTGGCTGATGTCAGCGCGGCGGCAAAATCGGACAGCGGTGAGGGCTGGTTCGGACTGAAGCGATTTAGATAGTTTTTTAGTTCTTCGCTGTACAGCGGATTGAGTGGTAGCAATTCCTTGATCGCATTAATCAGCGCCATGGCATAAGCGCGCACTTCGTCACGCTCGTCGTCAGCGGTAGTGGGGTACTCCACTTCGACTAAGTACGGCGGTTTACGGCTTAACCATTTAGTGATGCGCACTCGGGTAAGGCCCTGAGCGATGAACTGGATCTTGCCGTCCTCACGCACAGCATGGCGGATATGCACAGCACAGCCTGTCTCAGGCAAGAGTTCGGTCGATAGCTCACCGTTGGCCGGGGCGGGTTGATCAAGATAAAACAGCGACAGCGCTTTGTGCTCGGTATTGGCGACCAGATCGATGGTTTCAGCCCAAGGTTTTTCATTGACCACCACGGGCATTACCTGGGCGGGGAAAAAGGGACGATTATTAATTGGCAGTAGATACAGCCGGTTTGGCAGTCGCTGATTGGGTAGCGCCAAACTGGTACCCGAAGGCTCGGCCTGATCTCGCTCGATAAAGTCTGAAGTTGCGGATTCCTGTTCTGTCATCGGGTCTACCTTACGGCTGCGTAAAGGATATTTATCTATCGGTTGGTTAAAAGGTGGAGTCGCTCGAGGCAAATTTCAATGGCGGGTAATTTTTACCTGACTGTGGCAAGATCTTTAAATGATCAAAACCCGCATCCTCGACTTGCCAACTCAATCGGCCACCCATGCGCACCCTGAGCACCAGTTGGTTATTGGTTTGCAAGGTTGTGCCGATTTCGAAGTAATGGGGCAGGGCGGAGCGGTTAATCGGTTACATGCGTGTTTGGTTCCGGGCGGTGAGGCGCATGCCTTTTCCGGGCGCGGGCAAAATCATATGCTGATCATGGACCTGCCTACGCAAGCGTCGGGTTTGGCAGATTATGCTGATGAAAGACTCGAAGCCTTGTTCGAGCGCCCACGTTTTATCCGGCTTGACCACCATCTGCAGGGTCTTCTGGATTTTGCTGACCACAGCTTGAATCAGCCACGCACCGCAGCGGGGCTGAACTGGCATCTAGGTGGGGTGTTGCTGCATGCACTGCACGAGCGATTGTTGGCGCCTAAGCAGCCCCGTTCCCGCGGCCTGGACGCCGCTGAGTTGCAACATATAGACGACTTTGTGCAACAGCATCTGGATCAGAGTGTCAGTGTCGCCGCTTTGGCTGGCCGGGTTCACGTTAGCCCAAGCCACTTTCATTCGTTGTTTCGTGAAGCTACGGGCAAAACACCCCATCAACACGTGCTTGAGCTGCGTTTGCGTGAGGCTGCAAAACTGTTGCGTGAAACCAGCTTGCCGGTTGCGCAGCTAGCCAGCCGCTGCGGATTTTCCAGCCAGAGTGCGCTTAATCACGCTATGCGTCGTCAGTTTGGTCTTACGCCAAGGCAGCTACGCTTAGGTCGATTGCACTAGCCGCAGGGTTGCTCCCTAGTTTTTTGCAAAAACTCCGTAGTTTTCAACAATATTTTTCCCTGAGCTGCTTCTAGAGTCGATGGTTGGCCGATTCTATGCGTAAGCGCGTCCGCTGTTTCGGCCGTATTGGTTTCAATAACAACGGATGATTCGTTCTATTACCAACCATGGTCTAGGGTTAGGAGATAGGCGAACTCATTCATCTGTCGTTTTCGTGGCTGACGACGATAGGCGATTCCAGGAGCATGCCAGGATGTTTAAAGCGAGCACAGTGTTGCAGGGCGATTTTTTGGGCAGTAGTCCTGATGAGTTTCTACATGAGGTAAGTGAAAACTATTCGGTTGATGAATCGGCTTATCTGCAGGAGCTATTGGAACTCGCGCGCGCGCGCGACCTTCCTGCATTGACAGAGCAAGCACGCCAACTGATTCTGGATGTACGCAAGCGCGATAACGCAATAGACAGTATCGACGCCCTGTTGCAGCAATACAGCCTGGATACGCAGGAAGGCATCATGCTGATGTGTCTGGCCGAAGCACTGCTACGCGTGCCGGATGCCGATACAGCTGATGCGTTGATTCGCGACAAGTTGAATGCCGCACAGTGGGATCGCCACGTTGGGCAAAGCGATAACACCCTGGTCAATGCCGCCGCCTGGGGCTTGGTTATGACCGGTAAGGTGGTCAATCTCGATAAGCGCCATGACGGTACGCCAGGCACTGTGCTCGGGCGCTTGGTCAAGAGCAGCGGCGAGCCGGTTATCCGCGCCGCTATGATGCATGCGATGAAAATAATGGGCCGTCAGTTCGTGCTTGGCCGTACCATTAAGGAAGCACTTAAGAACGGTAAGTCGCAGCGCGACAATGGTTATACCTACTCCTTCGATATGCTCGGCGAAGCCGCATTGACTCACGCTGATGCCGCCAAATACCTGAAAGACTACAGCGATGCCATCACAGCCCTGGTAGACGACAAGTACAAGGGCAGCAGCCCCAAGCCGACTATCTCGATCAAGCTCTCCGCACTGCATCCACACTACGAAACCGCGCGCGAAGAGCAGGTGTTGACCGAGCTGAGCGAGACCGTTCTGCAGCTGGTACGCCAAGCCCGCATAGGCAACGTGGGCATCACCATCGACGCCGAAGAAGCTGATCGGCTGGAGCTTTCGCTCAAACTATTCAAAAAGCTCTATCAGCATCCGGACGTGAAAGGTTGGGGTAATTTCGGCTTGGTAGTACAGGCTTACTCTAAGCGCGCGCTGCCGGTACTTTGCTGGCTGACCTTGTTAGCCAAGCAGCAGGGCGATTACATTCCTGTGCGGCTGGTAAAGGGCGCGTATTGGGACTCGGAAATCAAGTGGTGCCAGCAAGCTGGCACTGAGGGTTACCCGGTCTTTACTCGCAAGGAAGCAACCGATGTGTCCTATCTGGCATGTTCACGTTACCTGCTTAGCCCGCTTACCCGTGGCCTGATTTATCCACAGTTTGCCACCCACAATGCACACACTGTGACCTGTATTCTGGCGATGGCTGACGGCGAAGAATTTGAGTTCCAGCGACTGCATGGCATGGGTGATGCCTTGTACGACACAGTGATTGAGAAGGCTCGTTGCCCAGTGCGCATTTATGCACCGGTTGGCGCGCACAAAGATCTGCTGCCCTATCTGGTACGTCGCCTGCTAGAGAACGGTGCGAACTCCTCTTTTGTGCATAAGTTGGTGGACTCTCGTGTGCCAGTTGAAGGTTTGATCGAGCACCCGGTAATCAGTTTGCAGCGGCACGCCAATCTGGCAAACCCACGGATTCCTTTGCCACCCGCGCTTTACGGTGATGCACGCCGGAATTCGCGTGGTATCAATATGAATATTCTCGATCAGTGGCTGCCGTTGCAGGCAGAGTTGAACAACTGGTGGGACAAGCAGTGGACGGCCGCGCCGCTGGTGTCGGGGCAGCGTCTGAGTGGCGAAGTGCGCAAAATCATGTGCCCGTACCAGCTGTCGCAAAAAGTCGGCGAGGTGGTTTGGGCTAGCGCCGAGCAAACGCGTGGCGCAATCGACGCTCTCAGCGCCGCTTTTGTGGGCTGGAACGCAACTCCGGTAGATGAGCGCGCAGCGGTGCTTGAGCGTACTGCTGACAAGCTTGAAGAGCACATGCCCGAGCTCATGGCGCTATGCACCCTGGAAGCTGGCAAAAGCCTGCAGGACGGCATTGATGAAGTGCGCGAGGCGGTGGATTTCTGCCGTTATTACGCATTACAGGCGCGCCAACGCTTTGCGACCATTACGTTGCCGGGGCCGACTGGTGAGAGTAACGAAATCTATCTGCAAGGCCGTGGTGTATTCGCCTGTATTAGCCCGTGGAATTTTCCGCTGGCGATTTTCCTGGGTCAGGTATCAGCCGCTTTGGTATGCGGTAATACCGTAGTGGCTAAACCGGCGGAACAAACCAGTTTGGTCGCCATGCGTTGTGTGGAGCTGATGCACGAAGCCGGCCTGCCGAAAGAAGTATTGGCGTTATTGCCAGGTGATGGTGCGCAGGTAGGCAGCGTTGTGACCTCCGATTCGCGTATTGCCGGCGTTGCCTTTACCGGCTCGACTCAAACAGCACACATCATCAATCGCGCACTGGCGGCGCGTGATGGCGCCATAGCGCCAATGATCGCCGAGACCGGCGGCCAGAACGCTATGATCGTCGACTCCACTGCACTGCCAGAACAAGTGATCAAGGACGTGGTGCATTCTGCGTTCCAGAGCGCGGGTCAGCGTTGCTCGGCGCTGCGAGTGCTATTCGTACAGGAAGACATCGCTGAACGCGTGCTGGAGCTGCTCAAGGGCGCTATGGCGGAACTGAATATCGGCAACCCCGGTTATCGCTCCACCGATGTCGGCCCGGTTATTGACGCTGAGGCGCGCACTGGTTTGCAGCAACATATCGACAAGATGAAGGCGGCAGGGCGGCTGATAGCTGAAACTAAGTTGCCGGCAGAGCTGGATGGTTATTTCATTGCCCCTGTTGCCTTCCGTCTAGATAGTATTAGCGAGCTGGATAAAGAGCAGTTTGGACCGGTTCTGCACGTTGTGACCTGGCGTAACAAGGATCTTGATAAAATCATTGATGAGATCAACGCCACTGGCTTCGGCCTGACGCTTGGCATCCATAGCCGTAATGAAGACACTGCCGAACATATCGACGCACGCGTGCGAATTGGTAATGTATACGTTAATCGTAATCAAATTGGCGCCGTAGTTGGGGTTCAGCCATTTGGTGGTCAGGGGCTTTCAGGTACCGGTCCCAAGGCGGGTGGCCCGCATTATCTGCTGCGCTTCGTTACTGAGCGTACGCGAACGATCAACACGACGGCGGTTGGCGGTAACGCTAGCCTGTTGTCGTTGGGGGACGGCGAGCCCTGAGGCTCGTCGGTAAGTGCTAAAGCAACAACGCAGCTCATTCAGTAGGGATAGTTTAAAGCTGGGATACTTCAGCAACCTAGAGAGAGAAGAATAATGGACGGTAACACCGCAATCGTGACGGCCACCTTCGTGGTCTATATCGGGGTCATGCTCGCCCTGGGCTTTATAGCCTATAAGCGCACCACCAATCTGTCGGATTACATACTCGGCGGCCGCTCGTTAGGGCCAGGTACGGCTGCACTGTCGGCCGGTGCTTCGGATATGAGTGGCTGGTTGTTGCTGGGCTTGCCCGGTTACGCTCTGACCGCCGGTTATGAGGCTATCTGGATCGCCGTAGGTCTGCTCGTGGGTACCTGGCTGAACTGGCTAATCGTTGCACGTCGACTGCGGGTTTACTCGCACGCCGCCAGTGACTCGTTGACATTGCCAGCCTACTTTGAAAACCGTTTTGAAGACAAAAGTCGACTGCTGAGGGTGATCTCGGCGATCTTCATCCTGTTGTTCTTCCTGTTCTACACCAGCTCCGGTTTGGTTGCGGCAGGCAAGCTGTTTGAGAGCACATTTGGTTTCGATTACAGCATTGCCGTGATTGTCGGAACGCTGGCGATTATCTCTTACACCTTCTTTGGCGGCTTCCTGGCAGTGTCCTGGACTGATGTTATTCAGGGTCTGTTGATGGCTGCGGCACTGATCGTGGTGCCAATAATGGCGCTGAACTCCATGGGCGGCTGGGATGCGATGCACGGTGCAATGGAGGCTCGTAACCCCGAGCTGTTGAACATCTGGACTGATGTCGAAGGCGCGCCTCTAGGCTTTGTCGCTATTATCTCGCTACTGGGGTGGGGCTTAGGTTATTTCGGCCAGCCGCATATTTTGGCGCGTTTCAAGGCCATTGAAAGCGATGCAGCAATGCCAACTGCACGTCGCATTGCCGTGATCTGGTCGGGCGTTTGCCTGGTTGCAGCATTGGTGATTGGCTGGATTGGCATCGGCTACTTTGGTGAAGCCGGTCTGGCAGATGCGGAAACCGTGTTTTTGGCTCTGGTTCAGGCGTTAATGCATCCGCTGGTCGCTGGTATTCTGTTGGCTGCAGTTCTGGCTGCCATCATGTCTACCGCTGACTCGCAGTTGCTGGTGTCGTCGTCAGCGCTGGCAGAAGACTTCTATAAAGCGCTGTTCCGCCGCGATGCCACTCAGCAGGAGCTGGTGTGGGTCGGTCGCTTTGCGGTTGTTGGTATTGCTATGTTGGCGCTGATGTTTGCCTTCAATCCAGAGAGTACTGTGCTGGGTCTGGTGTCCTACGCCTGGGCAGGCTTTGGGGCTGCCTTTGGTCCGGCGATGATTCTCTCGCTATTCTGGCGCCGCATGAACCGCAACGGCGCGCTCGCGGGTATTATTGTCGGCGGCGTAACCGTAGTGGTTTGGAAACAGCTGGGTATCTGGGGATTGTACGAAATCATCCCTGGTTTCATCTTCGCGACTATCGCTATCGTCGTTGTCTCGCTTTTGACTGCGCCGCCATCAGCAAGCATCGAAGCTCAGTTTGATGATGTAAATGCACGCTTTTAAAAAGTAGCGTGCAAGAAAAAACCGAACTCAGTAATGGGTTCGGTTTTTTTGTGGCTGGCTATTAATTGCCTGAGTGCCCTGGTATTACTTTCAGCAAAAAGCTGTATTCCTCAGCTACTTCCCGCATTGCCTGATAGCGTCCGCTAGCACCGCCGTGCCCCGCGCTCATTTGCGTGCGTAGCAGGAGGGGTTGATCATTGCTACGCAGATAGCGCAGTTTTGCCACCCACTTTGCGGCCTCCCAATACTGCACTCGCACATCGTGATAACCGGCGGTAACAAAAAGGGCAGGGTAGTCGAGTGCCGCTACGTTCTCGTAGGGTGCATAGCTCTTGATTCGCGCTGCAACGTCGGGTTCGTTTGGATTGCCCCACTCTTCGTACTCACCCACCGTGAGCGGCAAGTCCGGGTTGTTCATGGTATTCCAGACGTCCACAAAGGGCACATCCGCCACAGCGGCAGCAAACAGCTCAGGCCGTTGATTGATGACATTGCCAATTAGCAAGCCACCTGCGCTGCCACCGGCAACCGTTAGCTGCCCAGCGTTGGTTTTGCCCACGCTAATCAGCTGCTCGGCACAGGCAATAAAATCAATGAAGGTGTTTGCCTTGTGTTCCAATTTCCCCTGTTGATACCAATATTCACCCATATCGGCGCCGCCGCGTATATGAGCGATGGCAAAGCGCCAACCTCGCTGCAGCAAGGACAGGCGGGCGTGAGAGAACCAAGGATCCATAGATGCGCCGTAGGAGCCATAACCATATAGATATAAGGGTGCGCACCCCCGGACATCCTTGTGGCCAATCAGGCTGATGGGTACACGAGCACCATCCGGCGCTTCAGCCCAGAGACGTTCTACCAGATAGTCGTCAGCGTTGAAGTCGCCCTCTACCGGCGTTTGCTTGAGCACCTGTTGTTCGCCAGTAGCGAGTGTTAAGGCACGGACTTCTGCTGGCCGGTTGAGTGACTCGTAACGCAGACGGATTTGCGCACTGATATATTCCTCGCCACCTTGTACGCTCAGGCTGTAGACCGCTTCGGGCATGTTTAGAGTGTAGGGCTGCACGCCATCTGCACGTATTTCGAGCTCGGTCAGCGCTTGGTTGCGGTACTGCAGCACTAGGGCGGTACTTTGTAAGCTGACGTCTTCTAGTGTGCGCGCGGGGTCGGGCGCGGTGACCAATTGCCAGTTATTAACCCCGGGATGCTCGGCAGCGCAGCTATACAGGCAGAAAGTATCGCCGAGCCGATTGCTACGAATCATAAAGCCGTGTGTACCGTGATCGGCATCGTATTCGTGACCCTGCTCACGCGTAGCCAGGCACTGTAGTGCTGCAGCCGGCTCATCGGCGGGCAAAAAATGTACTTCACTGGTATTTTTACTGGTGCTGCTCACGCAGATGAAACGTTCTGAGCTACTACGGTAGGCACCGAGATAAAACCGTTGATCAGGCTCATGAAAAACTTCAATCGGCTCGCGGCCTCGCTGTAAGCGCCATAGGGTCGCCGGGCGCGAGGTTTCGTCCATGCTGACAGCAAACAGAGTCTGGCTATCCAGCGCCCAGCACAGGCTACCGTCGGCCTCCTCAAGACTCAGCTCATGAGTCTGTTGGTCATCCAGTGACAACAAAAACAGCCGATATGTCTCGTTGCCTTGCGTGTCGAGGCTGTAAGCGAGCGAGCGTTGGTCGGGGCTAATGCTGAAATCGCCGAGCTGCAGGAACTCGTGATCTTCGGCAAGCTGATTTAAGTCGAGCAAGAGTTGCTCGCTTTGGCTGTCTATTGCCAGGCTATCGGTTACCAGTCGCGCACAGCGGTAGAAACGCGGGTACTCAGCACCTGTCTCAGTCCGTTGATAATAGAGCCATTTACCCTTGGCACTTGGTAGGCCTAAATCCGTCTCGCGAATACGCCCTTTGATCTCGTCAAACAGTTGCTGCTGTAACGCCTGCTGCGGTAGCTGCCAGGCATCAGTATAGGCGTTCTCGGCATTCAGATAATTTACTACCTCGGGAGCATCACGTTGCTCCAGCCAGGCATAGGGGTCAACGCCGCTCTGGCGATGGGCTTGAGGCTGCTGGTGATCAGGACGCATGGAGTAAAAACCGTTATGATGGGCCGCGTAATGTAGCCGAGTGGATAATTGTCGATGTTCAATGAATCAGAATACCAAACCGTGTGGCTGGTTTATCTAGCTGCGGCTGCTGGCTGCTGGCTGGTTTGGTGGAAATTAGCCGGATTGATCAAATGGTGGTTCATTCGCGAACCGCTGTGGATCGTGATGGCCGTTTTGCTCTTTACGCCTACTGAAGCAGAGGTGGGCGCGCCGTGGCAGGCTCCGGCGTTCCTGATTTATCTGTTGGATACAGTGCTGTCAACCGGTGAAAATCAGGCGCGCATGCTTGGCGAGCTCAGCTTGGTAATGGCCCTAGCATTTGCTGTTTATATCTTCTTTGTAGGTTTACGTGCGTTGTACCATCACTGGCGCAAGCAGGACGAGCCCGCTGCCAACGAGAGTCAAGCCTAGGTCTGCACGCCTGAGAAACCCGCAGACGTAGCTCTGCGGGTGATTTTACTCAGGAATTGTTACTGGCCGCTGCGCTGCTCATTCATAATCCGCGCCAGCCGCATGATTTGTTCTTGAAACTCGGTACGTTGCGCGTCTGTCATGGGGCACATACCCAGCTGTTCGAATAGACGATAGCCGCGTACCGAGAAAAACAAGATACTGGCTTGCGCCAAACCCAGCGGCGACTTCTCCAGAATATCAAACAGCCCTTGCACGTTATCGGCACTGGTTTGTAGCAGGGCCGGATCGCTTGCTGCTGCAGCAAAGATCGCCGAATCCAGGTTCTTCTCTTCGCTAGACTCGCTCATATTACTTAGCAACAGTGCTTTGAGTTCCCGCATGGGTTCATCCGGCAACACGCTTTCATACGCCCCCCAACGCACCCGGAAACGTTCAAGGCGGTATTCGATCATTGCGCTTAATAATGCTTCGCGATCGGGAAACAGCGTTCTGATGTCGGGCTCGGCGATCTCGCTGCGCGCGCTGAGTGTGGCGAAAGTCAGCTGTGATGCACCGAGCTCACTAACGATCACTTCGGCTGCACGGAAAATGGTGACCTTAATTGCTTCCTGGCTTTGGCTGCTACCCATGTTATCCACTGGTAAACCCCCTTGTGGTCGACGCTGCCGGCAGGGAAGTTGAAGCTGGCGGCGGAAAATGAGGCGTGAGCTGATAGGCGTGGCCTTTAATCAGCCGCCCAGACGGGCGATGGTGCAGGTGCTTAGGCCTCTGCTATATGCGCCATAGGGTACGATGGAAGGCGCTCTGAGGCGAGTAATTTTTCTGCGTGGCGAGCGAAGCCAGAGAGAAAATCCAAGCAATAAAAAACCCGGCATAAGCCGGGTTTTTCTATTCAAAAGTCAGAATTAGCTGACGATTTGAATGTTTGCTGCCTGCTTGCCCTTAGGACCAGTAGTGATGTCGAAAGACACCTTCTGGTTCTCGGCCAGAGACTTGAAGCCCTGAACCTTGATTTCGGAGAAGTGGGCGAACAGGTCATCACCACCGCCATCTGGAGTGATGAAGCCAAAACCTTTAGTGTCGTTGAACCACTTAACTGTACCAGTTGCCATTTCGGATAATTCCTATCAAATTGAAATACTTGAGCTTGCACTCAATTAAAGCGTGGGAATCAAAGATTGCGAGAATGACAAACTTACGTACTGAAAAGTGCGCTTGCAGCCTACAACTCTATCTCTTGAAAACCTACGCGTTTACTCTGCGCCTTTCAGTTGTGCAAGTCAAGCTAAGTTGACAGCTACTGTCTGGGTTGAGTAAACGAAATTCAGTATACGACAGATTTCAGAAATAACACGCCTTTCATCGGTTTTTTTAAATTAAATGCAAGTGGCGTGTTTAGGTCGTCGTTAGGGTGCTGGGTGATGGCGTCGGTAGGGGTACACATCAATCACCTGTCCATCCTTTATCTGTTGTTGCAAGCCCTTCCAGTAGCTGGCGTCAAAGAGGTTGCCGTGCATTTTAAAAAACTGACGTCGATGACGAATATCTGCGAACAGAAAAACCGGAAACTCTTCGGGGAATACATCGTTAGGCGATACTGAATACCAGGGTTCAGACGCCATCTCCTGTTCCGGATAAAGGGCTTCTGGAATCACTCTGAAGTTAACTTCAGTCAGATAGCTGATTTCATCATAGTCATAAAATACTACGCGCCCATGCCGGGTTACGCCGAAATTCTTCAGCAGCATGTCGCCAGGGAAAATATTGGCGGCTGCGAGCTCCTTGATGGATTTGCCGTAATCAAATAGTGCGTCTTCGGTCTGGGACTCGCTGGCGTTTTCTAAGTAGATATTGAGAGGCGTCATGCGCCGCTCGGTCCAGCAATGACGGATCAGGATAACGTCACCTTCTTCGACCACGGTAGTCGGTGCCACCTCAAGTAACTCACGTAAGCACTCGGGATCAAAGCGATCGCGGGGGAAGCGAAAGTCGGCGAATTCCTGAGTGTCCGCTAGTCGGCCTACACGGTCATGACGTTTAACCAGTCGGTACTTTTCAATCACGGTAGCGCGATCAATGTTTTTTGAAGGCGCGAACTTGTCTTTGATGATTTTGAAGACGGTGTTGAAGCCGGGCAGGGTGAACACGCTCATGACCATGCCGCGGACACCGGGGGCCATGATAAAACGGTCTTCGGTGTTGGCGAGGTGAGCGATAAGGGCGCGATAAAACTCAGACTTGCCCTGTTTGTAAAAGCCGATGGCTGTGTAGAGTTCGGCCATGTGTTTACCGGGCAACAAACGCTTGAGAAAAGCCACCAGCTCGCTGGGCACCGCCGCTTCCACCATGAAATACGATCGGGTGAAGGAGAAAATGATCGATACTTCTGACTCGTCAGTAATCACCGTATCGACGCTAATACCCTTGCCTTCACGGTGCAGCAGCGGCAGTACAAAAGGCCACTGTTCTTGTTGGCTGATCAGCCTGCCCACCAGATAGGCGCCTTTATTGCGGTAAAACACGGTCTGCACCAGCTCTATGGTTAAGCCTCGGTCCATCTGCGCCCAGTCTGGCAGGCCCTGCTGGAGTTCTGCGACTATCATTTGGGCGTCGCGCTCAAAATCTTCCCAAGGCGTATCGAAACTGAATTCCTGCATCACCTGGCGCGCTAGATTCTCCAGTGAGCCGTCCGAGATAAAACCGCGGGTCAGGGCGTTGCGCGATGGTGGTCGCGTGGCGGGCCGGGTGCTGTGCACAAACATGGTTGCATCGCTAATCTGATCGTGGCGATGCAAACTGCAAAAAATTGAGTTGAACCAGGTTTCTGCCAATTCGTCGTCAAAACGTGACTCAATCGCCTGAATATACGCTAGGCGGATTGCGGGCCAAGCGCTGACGTCATTTACGGTTGAGCCCGCGTCGGATGCACCCAGTTCGTTCGCAGTGCGGTGAACCTGGTCTTCATACGCATTGATACGCTGAGTCGATGCTTCTTGAATATCGTTCCAGTGCGCCTGCTCGAAGCGCGCACGGGCTCCAGCTGTTAGTTCACGGAACTGAGCGCGATAAAGGTCGAAGCCAACAAGTATTTGTTGCGCGATAAGATCGGGAGAGTAAGACATTGCAGAGAGCCTGTTGCGGGGGATCATCCTCGCAGCATAGCCAGTCCGAGCGCTGTGCGGAAGCGCTGAAGAGATAGAAGCTGCCGCGCTCAGGAGAGGCGGCAGCGGTTGACACCTATTGGACGTTTTCCTGATCGCTAAAGATATCGGCGAACAACATTGTGGAAAGGTAACGTTCACCCGAGTCCGGCAGAATAACCACAATGGTTTTGCCTTGCATTTCTGGTTCTTCCGCGATGCGCGTTGCCGCCACCATCGCCGCACCGCAGGAGATGCCGCACAAAATGCCTTCTTCGCGCATCAAACGCAGTGCCATTTGCTTAGAGTCTTCATCGCTCACCTGCTCAACACGATCGACCAGGCTCAGATCTAGATTGCCTGGCACGAAGCCTGCGCCGATGCCTTGAATCTTGTGCGGGCTGGGTTGCACTGTTTGGCCTGCCATGGTTTGGCTAATGACCGGCGAGTTAGTGGGCTCAACGGCTACGGAGATGATGGGTTTGCCACACGTCTGTTTAATGTAGCGAGATATCCCGGTAATGGTGCCGCCAGTACCAACGCCCGATACGAGCACATCGATGCTGCCCTCGGTGTCGTTCCAGATTTCTGGGCCGGTCGTTTTTTCGTGGATGCTTGGGTTAGCTGGGTTCTCGAACTGTTGCAACAATATATATTCTTCGGGGTTTTGCTGAGCCAGTTCAGAGGCTTTGTCGATGGCGCCTTTCATGCCTTTGGCGGGCTCGGTTAAGACCAGCTCAGCGCCCAACGCCTTGAGTACCTTGCGGCGCTCCAGACTCATGGATGCCGGCATGGTTAGCACAAGCTTGTACCCACGGGCGGCGGCGACAAAAGCAAGGCCGATACCGGTATTGCCTGATGTCGGTTCCACAATAGTCATGCCGGGTTTAAGGCGGCCAGATGACTCAGCGTCCCAGACCATACTGGCGCCAATACGGCATTTGACGGAGTAGGCGGGGTTGCGTCCTTCAATCTTGGCCAGGATGGTCACGCCTTGGGGGCCGAGTCGATTGATTCTTACCAGCGGGGTATTACCGATGGCCTGTGAATTGTCTGCGAAGATGCGGCTCATGCGTGAACTCCTGTTTGTTTGATTCTTGTGCAATGGTTGTGCGCGGGCGCGTGATAATCTTAGCGAAGCGCACCAGCCTATGCCGGGCGGCTATATCCGTCAATTCAAGCTGAACTGCCAGCGAATGGAAAGGTCCACCTGATATGAAACGTAAAAGTCGCTACCTCTTGATTACCATATTAGTGCTGGCCGTGCTGTTACTGCTGGTGCATTTGCTGCTGCCTATTTTTGTTAAGGATGTGCTGAACAAAAAAATGGCCAATATGGGCGACTACCGTGGTCATGTTGAGGATGTAGACATAGTGCTATGGCGCGGTGCTTACCGCATGGAGGGTCTGAACATCGTCAAGATCGACGGTAATACTCAGGTCCCTTTTTTAAAATTGCCTGAAACCAACGTGAAAATTCGTCTGCGTCCTATCTGGAGCAGCGGGGCGCTGGTTGCTGAAATGGAAGTGAACGGGCCTGAGCTCAACTTTGTCGACGGTGATAGTGAAGAGCAAAAGCAGGGCGGAACCGGCGTGGATTGGCGTGAGAAGGTGCAGTCCATTCTGCCTCTGCGTCTTGATCGCGTGGACATAAATCAAGGTGTGATCGCCTTCCGAAATTTCAATTCAGAACCACCCGTAAATATCTATATTAACGAGTTGGATCTGACGGTGCTCAACCTGACTAATGCCAAACAGCAAGAAGGTGCTCGCGATGCCAGCGCAGAAGGAACAGCGCTCTTTCTCGGGCAGGCACCGCTAGAAGTATCAGCAAAATTCGACCCATTGGTGCGTATGGAAAATCTCGATTTTCGTCTGCGAATGACCGATCTTGAGTTGCCCCGTATGAATGAGTTTGCATCAGCTTATGGCAAATTCGATTTCAAAGATGGGACTGGCGATCTAGTCATTGAAGCAAAGGTGCGTGACAGCCAGCTGGAAGGGTATGTAAAACCGCTACTGCGCAACGTTGATATTTTCAATTTTGAACAGGATTTCAAAGACGACGATAAGGGGTTTTTTCGCGGCATATGGGAGGCCGTTGTCGGCGGCAGCCAGACCGTGCTGCAGAACCAGAAGCGAGATCAGTTTGCTACCCGTGTGGAGTTGTCCGGGAGTATTGATCAAGCGGATGTTAGCCCACTGCAGGCGTTTTTTGGAATTTTGCGTAACGCCTTTATTGAGGCTTTCACTTCGCGCTTCGAGCAAGTGCAGGACGAGCGCTGAGGTCATCTCGCCGAGGGTAATGGCGCTGTATCATTCATATTTTGCATGGTCTCCCTGCGTTTACAGCCCAATTGCCCGCGCGCTATAGTTTCCGACCACATTTATTTTACGTAATGCCTGGTGTAAACCGGGCTTCGGCCCAAGGAATATCCGATGAAGTTTGAAGGCACTGAGTCCTACGTCGCTACCGACGACCTGAAACTGGCAGTTAACGCTGCCATCACCCTGGAACGTCCGCTGCTGATCAAGGGTGAGCCAGGTACCGGTAAAACTATGCTGGCAGAAGAGCTGGCAGCATCGATGGGCGTCAAACTCATCACTTGGCACATCAAGTCGACTACCAAGGCGCATCAAGGTCTGTATGAGTACGATGCTGTGAGCCGTTTGCGCGACTCGCAACTAGGCGTCGAGAAGGTCCATGATGTTGCCAATTACATCAAGAAAGGTAAGCTCTGGGAGGCCTTCGAATCGGAGGAACGTGCCATCTTGCTGATTGATGAAATCGACAAGGCCGACATTGAGTTTCCAAATGACCTGCTGCAAGAGCTCGATAAGATGGAGTTCTACGTCTACGAGACGAATCAGACCATCAAGGCTAAGCAGCGCCCGATCATTATCATTACCTCCAACAACGAAAAAGAGCTGCCGGATGCCTTCCTGCGTCGCTGCTTCTTCCATTACATCGCGTTCCCTACTCGCGAAACAATGAAGAAGATCGTTGATGTGCATTTTCCGAAGATTGAAACGCATTTACTCTCCGAAGCCATGGATATCTTCTTCGATGTACGCAAAGTGCCAGGTCTGAAGAAGAAGCCTTCTACCTCCGAACTGGTTGACTGGCTGAAGCTGCTGATGGCAGACCAGATTCCAGAAGCCGTATTGCGCGACCGCGATCCCACCAAGGCGATTCCGCCGTTGTACGGTGCGCTAGTCAAGAACGAGCAGGACGTGCAGTTGCTTGAGCGTCTGGCCTTCATGACGCGTCGTCAAAACCGCTAAGGAAACACCGAAGACCATAGCGCACGATCTGACTGAATGTCAGATCGAGTGATGGGCGGCGTTGAATCAAGCAGTTTTGTTTGATCGGCCGACCTATCGCATACGCTGACTTTTATTGTGTTTCCCTGACTGGGAGGTGCCCATGTTACTGGGCCTGTTCAATGAAATGCGGGCAGCCAAGGTACCGGTTTCGGTACGTGAGTTGCTCGACTTGATCAATGCGCTGAAACACCATGTGGTGTTCGCAGATATGGATGAGTTTTATTACTTGTCGCGCACTGTGATGGTTAAGGATGAGCGTCATTTCGACAAATTTGACCGTGCGTTTGGCGCCTACTTCAAGGGTCTAGACAACCTTGATCAGTTGATTGAGGCGATGATTCCGGACGACTGGTTGCGCAAAGAATTCGAGCGCATGTTGAGTGATGAGGAAAAAGCCAAGATCGAGTCGCTTGGTGGTCTGGACAAGCTGATCGAGGAGTTCAAAAAGCGCCTTGAAGAGCAAAAAGAGCGTCACGAGGGCGGAAATAAGTGGATAGGTACCGGCGGCACCAGTCCGTTCGGCTCGGGCGGTTATAACCCTGAAGGCATCCGTGTCGGCGATGCTGGCAAGCGTCAGGGCAGGGCAGCCAAGGTATGGGAACAGCGCGATTACCGAAATCTGGATGACCAGATTGAACTGGGTACCCGCAACATCAAGGTGGCGTTGAGACGTCTGCGCAAATTTGCTCGCCAAGGCGCGGCGGATGAGTTGGATATCGATGGCACTATTGATCACACCGCCAAGGATGCTGGACTGCTGAATATTCAAATGCGACCAGAGCGTCGTAACGCAGTCAAACTGCTGCTGCTGTTTGATATCGGCGGTTCGATGGATGCGCATATCAAGGTGTGTGAAGAGTTGTTTTCGGCTTGCCGCACCGAGTTCAAACACCTCGAATACTATTACTTCCACAACTGCCTCTACGAGTCAGTGTGGAAAAATAATATGCGTCGCACCAGTGAGCGCACTTCGACCACTGATTTGCTGAACAAGTATGGCCCGGATTATAAGGTGATTTTCGTTGGTGATGCAGCCATGGCACCCTACGAAATCACCCAACCTGGTGGGAGCGTAGAACATTGGAACGAAGAGGCTGGGCATGTGTGGATTCAGCGCTTCAAGGAGAAGTACAAGAAGCTTATCTGGATTAATCCTTACCCGAAGGACGCGTGGGAATATACAACCTCCACCCAGATCGTTCGTGATCTGATTGAAGACAAAATGTACCCATTAACCCTGCAAGGACTTGAGGATGGCATGAAGGTTCTCAGCAAATAAACTAGCTGAGTGCTTTCATCCATGGATAAAAGTTGAAGCAATAAAAAACCGCTGCCCTGCAGCGGTTTTTTATTGCCGCGGAATCAGAAACTGATAGGCGGCAACGCGGGCTGAGGAATAGCGGTTTTTTCGGTCGGAGCCATAACGGTGGCGACGCCGTCGACGACCTTCTTTCCGTCTTGGTTAAATACGCGAGTAGCGATTTTAACGCGGTTTTTCGGCAGTTTTTCCAGCACTTCAAGTTCAATGCTGATGGTGTCATTCAGGCGGACCGGGCGCAGAAAGCTCATTTCCTGAGCGATGTAGATGGTGCCTGGCCCAGGCAATTCGCAGGCAATGGTCGCGGAAATCAGTGCGCCAGAAAACATACCGTGGGCGATTCGACCTTTGAATGGTGTGTTGGCAGCAAACGCCTCGTCGAGGTGTACCGGATTTACATCGCCCGACACTTCGGCAAACAGAATCAAATCGCGCTCCTTGACCAGGTGATCGACGCGGACGCTGTCGCCCACATTGAGTTCGTCGTAGGTGCGGTTTTCAAGCATTTTCATCAGCCGGATTCTCTATGGTGTTGAATGAAAGAGTGGTCATGATCCAGTTCAGCGTATCGCTGGTCACCTGATCTTTATTGATCTCGTTGAATATCTCGTGACGCGCTTGCGGATAGAGCACTAATTCTACCCGCTGAAGCTGTGCCTGCTGCAAGCGCTGTTGTAGTTTGCGTAAACCATCACCGGCACTGACCGGGTCGTTCTCGCCGCCAATAATTAATATGGGCAAGCCTGCCTTGATGTTTGCAAGCTGCTGTTTATCGGCTATCCGCAGCAGGGTAGAAAAAAGACCTCGCCAATAGGTTGCCGTGAGAGTGAAACCACATAAAGGGTCATTGATATAGGCGTCAACTTCAGCCGTGTCACGGCTCAGCCAGTCAAACTCAGTACGGTTGGGTGCAAAAGCTTTGTTGAATTGACCAAAGCTCAGCTTACCTAATGTCTGGGCTGGTGCGTCTGGCGCGCGCAAGCGGCCCTCGATTTGGGCGGCAATGCGACCGAACCAACTCAGCGCGGGAGGGTGGGCATTGCTACCGCTAAGGATGACTGCATCAATCAATGCCGAGTGCTTCAATAGAAAACCTTGCACCAGGTAAGAGCCCATACTGTGTCCTAACAACATCAGGGGCGCATCGGGGTAGAGTGCGCGCACCTCGTTGACCCAGTGCAATAGGTCGGATTCCAACGTTAACCAGCCCCCGGGCAATTGGCCCGGTTTTGCTTCAGCTTGCGGGCCGTGTCCACGCAAGTTCGGCGCATATACCGCGATGCCTTCAGGGGTGAGATTCGAAGCTAAACGGGCGTAGCGAGCGCCGTGTTCAGCCATGCCATGACAGATGATTATATTGGCACGCACGGATCCTTGGGGGTGCCATTGCGGTGCGTGTACCAAGTCGGTCATCGCCGGGTTGCCGGCTTTGCTGGCAGAGTTCATGACGGCTGTTATCCTGATTGTTATTGTTTGTTAACGCAGGTTAATCCAGTGTCTCGGTATAAGGCGAGAGGTGTCGGGTATTCACAAACCAAATGAAACACTTCTGCAGTTTGTATTTGCCGGGGCAGCTGTTAGTTTTGTTGATCTTTGTGCAGCAGCGCGATTTTTGACGCTTGAGCTATGAGCTAGAGCCTGCCGACAACCAAAACAACTCATAACAAATGTAACAACGGGAAAGAGGATAAAAATAATGGACGCTTCCTTCTGGGACGACAAACGGCCCGCCGGCATCCCAGCGACGATTGATCTCACCCAATACTCATCAATCATTGATGTCTTCCAGCAGGCATGCGCCAAGCATGGTGACCGTCCAGCGTTCAGCAATATGGGTGTGACACTCAGTTATGCTGATCTAGATCGCCATTCTGCGGCCTTCGCCAGTTACTTACAGCAACATACTACCTTGCAGCCCGGCGACCGTATTGCGGTGCAGATGCCGAACGTATTGCAGTTTCCCATTGCAGTTTATGGTGCAATTCGTGCGGGTTTGGTCGTGGTAAACACCAACCCACTGTATACCGCGCGTGAAATGCGTCATCAGTTCCAAGACTCAGGCGCGCGTGCGCTTATCTTCATGAATATGTTCGGTCACTTGGTGCAAGAAGTACTGCCCGATACTGAGATCGAATTTCTGTTTGAAGCACGCATCGGCGATATGTTGCCCGGCCTAAAAGGTGTTATCACCAATGCTGCGGTCAAGTACGTTAAGAAGATCGTGCCCGACTACCAACTCCCTCAAGCGGTGTCGTTCAAGAAAGCGCTGAAGCAATGCGCAGGACAGACTCCAAACGCCGTTAAGAAAACCTTGGATGATGTTGCTGTACTGCAATATACCGGCGGCACTACGGGTGTAGCTAAAGGCGCCATGCTGACCCACGGCAACTTGGTGGCGAACATGCTGCAGGTGTATGCAACCATGCAGCAAGTGGGTAAAGACGGCCAAAAGATAACCAAAGACAGCGGCGAAGTGATCATTGCGCCGCTGCCGCTCTATCATATCTTTGCTTTTACCGTGAACTGCATGTGCATGATGATCGCCGGCCATCACAATGTGCTGATCACCAATCCGCGTGATATCCCTGGTTTTGTCGCTGAACTTAAGAAGTGGCCATTTTCTTCAGTGGTAGGCCTCAATACCCTGTTCGTTGCGCTGATGGATGATCCGGAGTTTGCCAATATCGATTTCAGCCATCTAAAAAGTACTGGTTCCGGTGGCACGGCGCTGGTTAAGGCAACAGCTGAACGCTGGGAGAAGAAAACCGGCTGCAAGATTGGCGAAGGCTATGGTCTGACTGAATGCTCTCCGGTAGTGACTTCCAGCCCTGGTGACGGCCTAGCGCGAATCGGCACCGTAGGTTTGGCTGCTGTTGGCACTGCACTCAAGGTGATAAACGAGGAGGGCGCGGAGCTAGGCATCGGCGAGCGCGGCGAGCTCTGCGTGAAAGGCCCACAGGTAATGAAAGGGTACTGGAACCGTCCCGAGTCGACCGAAGAAGTGCTGGATGCCGACGGTTGGTTCCGCACTGGCGATGTGGCAGTGATTGATGCGGATGGATTTGTGTCCATTGTTGACCGTATCAAGGACCTGATTATTGTTTCCGGCTTTAACGTTTACCCCAACGAGATTGAAGACGTGGTAGCGGCGCATCCCAAAGTTGCCAACGCAGCTGCGATTGGCATACCTGACGAAAAATCTGGAGAGGCAGTCAAGTTGTTTGTAGTAGCCAACTCCCCGGACCTAACTGTTGATGAGCTGAAGGCCTATTGTCGGGCTAACTTCACTGGTTACAAGGTGCCCAAGTACTACGAAATGCGCGAGTCCTTGCCCATGTCTGCTGTAGGCAAAATTCTGCGTCGTGAGTTGCGCGATAAAGAGTAAAGTGGCAAAGAAGATTGTTCAGCTAAACTGACCGCCCGGTCAGCTGCTTGTTACCTGATAACGCGCGCATACAGCGCGCTTGAGCTGATTTCGGGGGTGCTGGTCTGCCCTCGGGAAAGCTGATAGTCTTCCGGTTCTTCGTCCGCAGAGATAACGATATCTTATAAATTTGCGGCGAAATGCGTGCATCAGCGCGTTAAAACCATAAGACATCAGCGGCATGTAAAAGCCGACTGCGTTCAGGAGCGGGCTTCTATGATTGAAAATTTCTGGAAAGATAAATATCCAGCGGGCGTTTCCTCAGAAATCAATCCCGATCAGTACCCCAATATTCTGGCTGTACTCAAAGAGTCCTGCGAACGCTTCGCAAACAAGCCCGCCTTTACCAATCTCGGCAAGACCCTCACCTATGGTGAGATGTATACCCTCTCTGGGCATTTTGCCGCTTACCTGCAAAAACACAGCGGACTGCAGCCCGGCGATCGTATCGCGGTGCAAATGCCGAACGTACTGCAGTATCCGATTGTCGTATTCGGCGCCATGCGTGCCGGTTATGTAGTGGTGAATACCAATCCGTTGTACACCCCGCGGGAAATGGAACACCAGTTCAACGACTCTGGCGCCAAGGCGCTGGTCTGTCTCGCCAATATGGCGCATCTGGCAGAAGAAGTAGTACCCAAAACCGGCGTTAAAAAGGTGATCGTCACCGAAGTGGGCGACATGTTGTCGCCATTGAAGCGCCTGCTGGTTAATACCGTCGTTAAACACGTTAAAAAAATGGTGCCAGCGTATTCCATTCCCGGCATGGTCAAGTTTAATGACACCATGGCGCAAGGCCGCTCGTTGTCGTTCACCGAAGCGACACCCACCGCAGAAGACATCGCTGTGCTGCAATACACTGGCGGCACCACAGGGGTTGCGAAGGGTGCAATGCTGACCCATCGCAATCTGGTCGCCAATATGCTGCAAGCCAAGGCAATGATGGGCTCCAGCATGGTGGATGGTGAAGAGATCATCGTTTGCCCGTTGCCGCTTTACCATATCTACGCTTTTACCTTCCACTGCATGGCGATGATGCTCAGTGGCAACCACAACATTCTGATTACTAACCCGCGTGATCTCGACGCCTTCGTTAAGGAGCTGTCGCAGCATCGCTTTACCGGATTTGTGGGTCTTAATACCTTGTTCGCTGGTCTATGCAACAACGCCGCGTTCCGTGCCTTGGACTTTACGGGTTTCAAAGTGACTCTGTCCGGCGGTATGGCGCTGCAGCTAGCCACCGCTGAACGCTGGGAAAAAGTCACCGGCAGCCCAGTATGCGAAGGCTTTGGCATGACCGAAACCAGCCCGCTAGCCACCGTGAACCCCATTAATGAGATTCGCCTGGGTACTATCGGTATTCCGGTTCCTTCTACGCTGTGCAAGATCATCGATGAAGAGAATAACGAATTGCCGCTCGGTGAAAGGGGTGAGCTTTGCGTCAAAGGCCCGCAGGTCATGAAGGGTTACTGGCAGCGCAAAGAAGCTACCGAAGAAATCCTGGATGCTGAGGGCTGGCTGAAGACAGGCGACATCGCGATCATTCAGGAAGACGGTTACCTGCGCATCGTAGACCGTAAGAAGGATATGATCCTGGTCTCTGGTTTTAACGTGTACCCGAACGAACTGGAAGATGTCATGGCTGCCATTCCGGGTGTTGCGCAGTGTGCTGCCATTGGCGTTCCTGATGAAAAGTCCGGCGAGGCTATCAAGGTCTTTTTGGTCAAGAGCGCTGATGTGAGCTTGACTGAAGCGCAGGTAAAGGAGCACATGCGCAGCAATCTGACTGCCTACAAAGTGCCTAAGTTTGTAGAATTTCGCGAAAGCTTGCCGACCACCAACGTGGGTAAAATTCTGCGCCGCGAACTGCGTGACGAAGAGTTGAAAAAACTGGCAGGTTAATCGTCTGCAATAGTCGTCGCATTTTTGCGACAATAAAGCCCCGCCTGACTCGTTCCGGCGGGGCTTTTTCATGTTACAGGACGCTCCATGCCCACCCTAGATACGCGCAGTCCCGACTTTTCACGAGTAATGGCCGCCGACCGCAATCGCTTACAACAGCAATATGGCAAGTTAGGCGACAGCGCCGATGCCCAAGCGAGTAGTGCCTGGATAAAACGCTTCGACGCCTCCGCTGCCAAGGTTGCAGCGCGCGAGGCGAGTATTCCAGCTATTCAATTTGTCGATAGCCTACCGATTGCTGAAAAGCGCGAGCAGATCAAAGCGGCAATTGCCGAACACCAGGTAGTGGTGATCGCTGGCGAAACGGGTTCTGGTAAAACAACTCAGCTGCCCAAGATTTGCCTGGAGCTGGGTCGCGGTACCCGTGGTTTGATTGGCCATACCCAGCCGCGTCGCTTGGCGGCGCGCAGCGTAGCCAGCCGCATTGCCGACGAGCTGGCTACGCCGCTCGGCGAACTGGTGGGCTTTCAGGTGCGCTTCACCGATCAAAGCTCGGAAAAAACGCTGGTCAAGTTGATGACCGACGGCATTCTGCTGGCTGAGACTCAGAATGACCGTTTTCTCAATCGTTACGACACCATCATCATTGATGAAGCCCATGAACGAAGCCTGAATATCGACTTTTTGCTCGGCTACCTGAAAACCATTCTGGGCAAGCGACCAGATCTCAAATTGATTATTACCTCTGCGACCATCGACCTAGAGCGCTTCTCGCAACACTTTGACAACGCCCCCGTTATTGAGGTGTCTGGCAGAGCGTTCCCGGTGGATGTCTGGTATCGGCCGCTTAGCGCGGAGCAGGACGAAGAGGGCAACGTCGTCGAGGAAGACCTGAGCATTGATCAGGGCATTGTTTCTGCACTGCGTGAGATCGACGCCCATGAGCGCGAGCACCGACAGCCGCCGGGCGACGTGCTGATCTTCCTGCCGGGTGAGCGGGAGATTCGCGACACCGCAGACTATCTACGCAAAGCTAATCTCAAACACACCGAGATTCTGCCGTTGTATGCGCGGTTGTCGGTGAGCGAGCAGCAAAAGATATTTGCTTCCCACGCCGGACGCCGGGTGGTGTTGGCGACTAACGTTGCGGAAACCTCGTTGACCGTACCGGGTATCGTCTATGTGATAGACCCAGGCGAGGCGCGCATTAGCCGCTATAGCCCACGCTCCAAGGTGCAGCGGTTGCCGATCGAAGCGGTATCTCAGGCCAGCGCCAACCAGCGCAAGGGCCGCTGCGGTCGCGTGGCGCCGGGCATCTGCGTGCGATTGTATGGCGAAGATGACTTTAACGGCCGCCCGGCTTTCACCGATCCGGAAATCCGCCGCACCAACCTGGCTTCGGTCATTCTGCAGATGTTGCACCTGCGTTTGGGTCGCATCGAAGATTTCCCATTCATTGAGCCGCCGGACAGCCGCTCCATTAGCGATGGTTTTACCTTGCTGCAGGAGTTGGGCGCGGTTGATCGCGCCGATGGTATGACCGATCTAGGGCGACAGCTGGCACGCTTACCGGTTGATCCGCGGATCGGTCGCATGCTGCTAGAGGGCGCCAAGCAGGACTGTTTATACGAGATCGCCGTGATTGCCAGCGCGTTGTCGGTACAGGACCCGCGTGAACGTCCACTCGAGAAACAGCAAGCCGCTGACCAGGCACACACACAATGGGCGGACGAGGTCTCGGACTTTGCTGCTTTCCTTAACCTCTGGGCCGGCCACGAGCAGCAACGGCAAGCTTTGACGCAAGGTCAGCTGCGTAACTGGTGTCGGCGTAATTTTCTCAACTTCCTGCGCTTACGCGAATGGCGCGAGACGCATCGTCAGATACGCCTGACCTGCCGTGATCTCGGACTTAAGGACAACACCCAGCCGGCCGGGCACGAGTCTATCCATAAGGCGCTGCTCGCTGGTTTGCTCAGCCATCTGGGCAACAAGACTGAAGACGGCGACTATTTGGGTGCGCGGCAGCGCCGCTTTCTACTGCACCCTTCATCAGCTTTGGCAAAGAAAAAACCCGCCTGGGTAATGGTGGCGGAACTAACCGAAACCCGACGTTTGTATGGGCGCTTGGCAGCCAAGGTTGATCCGGCCTGGATAGAGCCGCTAGCCGCACACCTGACCAAAACCAGTTACAGCGAGCCGCATTGGGAAAAGAAGCGTGGCCAGGTAGTGGCCTTTGAGCAGGTTACACTCTACGGTTTGATCATCGTGCCGCGCCGTAAGATCCACTATGGCCCGATTGACCCAGTAGTCTCGCGTGAGTTGTTTATACGCCATGCGCTGGTAGGCGGCGAATGGCACGGTCGTGCGGCTTTCAACAAAGCTAATCAACAGCTCATCAGTGAACTGGACGAGTTGGAAGCCAAGTCACGCAAGCGCGACATAGTGGTTGATGATGAAACCCTGTACCGCTTTTTTGATCAGCACGTCCCGGCTGATACCGTACAGCTGGCCACGTTCGAGCGTTGGGTGAAGCGCAATAGTGAGCAGCAGCCCATGCTGCTACACATGACGCGTGAAGATTTACTGCAGCGTGATGCCAACGAAGTCAGCGCAGACCTATATCCGGATCTGCTGCGTTGGGAGTCGGTCGCACTGCCGCTGAACTATCATTTTGAGCCCGGTCATCCGCACGATGGAGTCACCGTAAGAGTGCCTGCTTCATTGTTGCGGCGCATCCCGCAAAGCCGCTTGGAATGGCTGGTACCAGGCCTGCTGTTCGACAAAAGTATGGCGTTGGTGCGTGCCTTACCTAAAGCGCTGCGCAAAAATTTCGTACCCGTGCCCGATTTCGTCCGCGCCGCGTTGGAGCGTATGCCCTTTGCTGAAGGCAGCCTGACGCAGGCGTTGGGTCGCGAACTGACACGCATGACCGGCGTGCGTTTGGATGAGCAGAGTTGGGATGAGATCCAGCTGGAAGATCATCTGCGCATGCGCATCGAAGTGGTCGATGCCAGTGCCGATGTTATCTGCAGCGGCCGAGATTACAGCGCACTCTGCGGCGAGGTGGAAGGCCGGCCATTGGAGCCAGAAAATAGTAATACTGAAGAAACCCCAGCTAACGCCGGCGGTGACGCCCCAGCGGGCACTTATGCATTGCCGCCCACCCTGATTCGCAAGCAGGCGGGTATCGCAATCAACGTATATCCCGGTTGGGTTGAGCAGGGCGAGGAGGTAGTCGAGAAGCTATTCGACGTCTCGCAAATTGCTGCCCAGCAACACCGCCTCGGCGTCCAACGTCTGTTACTACAAGCCTTGCCGGAGCAAGCTAGGCTATTGCGACAGAAGACGTCCGCGTTGAAGGATGCGGCCATTTACTACCGGGATTTGGGTACGCAGAAACAACTGACCGATGACGTGTTGCTCGGGGCGATTGATAGGGTTTTCTTGGCGGATAAGCTCGATTTGCCACGTGACCCCGATGCACTCAAGGCGTTACTTGATCTGCGGCGCGCTGATTGGGTCCCAAGTGCTGAACAATTGGCGCAACAGATACTCGGTATTCTTAAGCAGTGGCACAGCCTGCGTAAACGCTTCAAGGGCAAAGTTGAGCTGGCCCACGCGCTGGCGATGAACGATGTGCGCGATCAGCTGGCCAATCTGGTATATCCCGGGTTTGCCCGTGCAGTACCAGCACAATGGTTGGCCCAATACCCGCGGTACTTAACGGCCATAGAGCAACGTCTGGACAAGCTACCGGGGCAAGTGCCACGCGATCGTGCCTGGACTGACGAATTACAGGGTTTTTGGCAGCAGTATCTCGCGTTGACCGAGAAGCTGCGCCGAGAAGGGCGCTGGGATGCGCGACTGGAAGAGTGGCGCTGGATGTTGGAAGAGTATCGTATATCGCTGTTTGCGCAGCAGCTCGGTACCAAGATGCCCGTATCTGCGAAACGACTAACCAAACTGTGGCGCGAAATCACAGATTGAGTCGCATAGGGTCGTTACACTGATCAGCCGATAACAAGACTTAAAGGATTTGAGGTGGAGCAGAGCCTGATTGAAACGCACAAGCTGAAGGTTGGCGCCGTAGAGCTCGAAATGCGCTGTTTCGGCAGCAGCAATACGGGCGCTGTTTTGTTACTGGTACATGGCGCGCTGGAAGACGGCCGGGTTTTTCATCCGCGCAACGATCAGGGCTTGGCTGGTACTCTGGCAGCTGAAGGTCACACGGCCTATGTCGCCGATCTGCGCGGGCATGGCCAGAGTGCCCCAGCGTTGCTCGAGTCATCCGCTGAGGTCACTCAGTCAGCCCTGATTAACCAGGATCTGCCGGCGCTGCTGGAGTTTGTGTATGCGCGCCATCCAGGTCAGCCTGTTTTTTGTGTGGGGCATGGCTGGGGTGGAGTGTGGCTGGTAAGCGCGTTGATTCGTCGTCCGGACTTGTTGACCCGCATACGAGGTTTGTTGCACTTTGGAGTACGTCGCCGCCAGCTACATGGCTCGCGGGCTACGCGCTTGACTAGCGCGCTATTTTGGCAGCGATTGCTACCGTTGTTGGGCCGCATGAAAGGCGTGATACCTGCGCGCGCTATGGCAATTGGCTCGGCGGATGAATCAACCGCAATCCATGCTACCAATCTTGCCTGGATGCGCGGCGAATGGCGTGATCTTGAAGATGGTTTCGACTATGCTAGCGCGATAGGTAAGCTTGTTTGGCCGCCGGGTTTGTATCTGGCTGGTGAGTCAGATCGTCAACAGGGGCATATCGGCGATGTCCGTGACTTTGCCCGAGAGCTGGGGCCACATGATGCGCAAATCGTGTTGCTGGAGAAGGGGCAGGGGTGTTCCAGACGTTATGGGCACGCAGACCTACTGACCCACCCACAGGCAGAGGTAGATCATTTTCCGCTGGTTCTTGGTTGGCTTGAGCAACACTTACGCTAATTATCTAAAGATTAGAGCGGTTTACTGGCAGTAGCGCGCCGGCGTTCAGTAGACCGCGTCCATAACATGAGAAGAGGACCGACCGTGCACAAAGTCGTGATCAGCGGAACAGGTTTGTATACCCCTACAGAAAGCATTAGCAATGAAGAGTTGGTAGAAAGCTTCAATGCCTATGTCGAGCAGTTCAATGCCGAAAACGCCGCCGCCATCGAGGCGGGTACTGTTGAGCCGCTAGCCGGCTCCAGCACTGAGTTCATCGAAAAGGCTTCTGGTATCAAGAGCCGCTACGTGATGAACAAAAGCGGTATTCTCGACGTTAACCGCATGGTGCCCGACATTCCCGAGCGCAGTAACGACGATCAGTCGCTGCTCTGCGAGATGGCCGTCAAAGCTGCACAGCAAGCACTGGAAGCGGCAGGTCGCACGCCTGCTGATATAGACGCCGTTATTGTGGCGTGTTCAAACTTGCCACGCGGCTATCCAGCGCTGGCGGTCGAAGTTCAGGAAGCGTTGGGCATTGAAGGTTTTGGTTTTGACATGAACGTAGCCTGTTCTTCTGCCACCTTTGGTATCCAGAACGCCGTCAGTGCAGTGCAGCTGGGGCAAGCTCGCGCCGTGCTAATGGTTAACCCTGAGGTCTGCACCGGTCACATGAGCTTCCGTGACCGTGACAGCCACTTTATCTTTGGTGATGCTTGCACTGCGGTCGTCATAGAACGTGCCGACCAGGCTGTCTGCGAGCATCCTTATGAGATTCTGGGTACCAAGCTGCTGACCAAGTTCTCCAACAACATCCGCAACAACTTCGGCTTCCTCAATCGCGCTGACGAATCCGGCGTGGGTAAGCCAGACAAGCTGTTTGTGCAGAACGGCCGCAAGGTGTTTCGTGATGTTTGCCCTATGGTAGCGGAGCTGATTGGCAATCACCTGAAGGAAGTGGGCTTGGAAGTAGAAGACATCAAGCGCTTCTGGTTGCATCAAGCCAATTTGAACATGAACATGCTGATCGCGCGCAAGCTGCTGGGCCGCGACCCGAGTGCCGAAGAGGCCCCTGTGGTCCTCGATAAGTATGCCAACACCAGCTCCGCTGGCTCAATCATCGCCTTCCACCAGCATCAGGCAGATTTGCCTGTTGGCAGCCACGGGGTGATCTGTTCGTTCGGCGCGGGTTACTCGATCGGCAGCGTGGTGGTACGCAAAAACTGATGATGCCATTGCGGCTGAAGAGAAACCTATTGTGATGGATGAAGAGCGGCTGCTTGAGCGCTTGCGCAAGGGTGAGCAAGCAGCCTACAAGCTGCTTGTCAGCACCCATCAAGGCGCCATGCGTGCGGTCGCTATCGCTATCGTCGGCAGCAGCAGCGCAGACGAGGTGGTGCAGGACAGTTGGTTGGCGGTAGTACGTAATATAGATGGCTTCGCCAGCCGCTCCAGCCTGAAAACCTGGCTACTGACCATCACTGCCAATACCGCTAAAACCCGCTTAAAAAAACAACGTCGAGAAGTCTTCATCGACGATCTCAGCGGCCCTCACGGCAGCATAGGTGCTGATCGCTTCAAGCCCAACGGGCATTGGTTGCAATCTCCGATCTCATGGCATTCAGACTCGCCCGAAGCGCTGCTGGATGAGCAGGAACTGCGTGAGTGTCTGGAACATACCCTGACCAGTCTGTCAGAGCTGCAGCGCAGCGTGATAATGCTACGCGACCGTCAATGTCTTGAATTGGAAGAAATCTGTAACCTGCTCGACATCTCGCACTCTAATGTACGGGTATTGCTGCACCGTGCGCGATTGAGCGTCTTCGCGACGTTGGATCATTTTGAGGTAACAGGCGAATGTTGACATGTCGAGATCTGGTGGCGCAGTCCAGCGATCTGCTGGATGGTGAGCTAAGCTTTAAACAGCGTTTGGCGGTGCGCACGCACTTGGCTATGTGTTTTCGCTGCCGTCGATTTGTCCGTCAGTTGCGCGTCAGTCAACGCGTGATAAAACACATGCCAGATACGCCGATGCCCGATCTTGAGCGGCTACTCAAGACCATGCTGGAGCAGCGTACTGCTCAGTCCAGCGAAAAAGGCCAGCAAGATAAGCACTAAAGTGTCTTGCGATAAAGAAAATATACCCAAATTTGTAACCACAGTGGCTTAGCCTGGTCTAGTTTAGTGAGGAGGCATTCTATGCCTCTAATACAAAAATGGAGATTGACCATGAACAAACTCAATACCGCTATCGTAACCCTTGGCGTCACTCTGATGGGCGCTGGTGCCAGCGTTAACGCCGCAGAAAACCCTTTCGCCGTGCAAGAACTGCAAAGTGGCTACAACGTGGCGGACAACCATGGTGAGGGCGACATGGAAGGCAAGTGTGGTGAAGGCAGCTGTGGTGAAGGCAAGGAAGAAGGTAAAAGTGAGCGTGAAGGCACCTGCGGCAACTAATTGGTGAATTTCACTCAGCCTACTGGCGTGCAGGGCGCAGGCCTCGGTCTGCGCCGCGGCTTACTCAATGAGATTACCCAGGGCCCAAACCCCGGTGTGGATTTCTTTGAAGTAGCGCCAGAAAACTGGATCAATATTGGCGGCCGTTACGGCCGTCAGTTCCGCGCCCTAACCGAACGCCATGCGTTCGCTTGCCATGGCTTGTCTCTCAACCTGGGTGGCTTGGCACCATTGGATCAGCGTTTGCTGACTGACATCAAATGCTTTCTGGATGAACACCAGATCAGTGTTTACAGCGAACATCTTTCCGCTTGTGCTGATGATGGTCAGCTTTATGACTTAATGCCCGTTCCCTTCAGCGACAGCAATGTTGTGCGCATAGCGCAGCGTGTAAAACAGGTGGAAGAGGCGCTGGAGCGGCCATTGATTATCGAAAACGTTTCGGCGTACGTCTGTCTTCCGGGCGATATGGATGAGGCGGACTTCGTTAGCCGCGTGCTGCAGGAGGCAGACTGTCAGCTGCTATTGGACGTCAATAACGTATTGGTTAATAGCATCAACTTCGGCAGCGACGCCGAGCATTTCATCAGGGCAATGCCGAGCGCGCGCATTGCTTATATGCACATCGCCGGTCATTTTGACGCCGAGCCTGGTCTGAAAATCGATAGCCATGGCGCCCCGGTAATCGATCCGGTATGGCGGTTACTGCAATTGGCCTACGCTGCACATGGTGTGCGCCCCACCTTGTTAGAGCGAGACTTTAACTTCCCCCCGATTGCCGAGCTCTACGCTGAAGTAGCGCAGATCCGCGCATTGCAATCCGCAGCCACTGCACCAAGAAGTCTGCGCGCGTGAGCAATACCCATAAAACCAGTGAATGGCATCAGCGCCGCTTTGCCGCGCGTTTACGCGATCCCGCAACCAAACCGTTGCCAGAAGGCGTACCGACGCAGCGGGTAGCGGTATACGAGCGATTATTCTTCAACAGCATTGAAAGCTTCGTGCGCGGCACCTTTCCGGTGTTGCACGGCCTATTGTCGGCCGAACGCTGGAACAGCTTGGTGAGTGACTTTATTGCACAGCACCATTGCCGCTCACCGTACTTCCTCGAGATTGGTCAGGAATTCATCGCCTGGTTACAGAGCGGTTATCTGGCCGACGCGGGCGATCCGCCTTATATGCTGGAATTGGCGCACTACGAGTGGGTTGAGCTGGCATTGGATACCGCCGCCGATGAGTTGCCAGCCAAGGACGAGCAGGGCGCTGAGCTGAGTCTGCACAGCCTTGTTTACCCGTCACCTTTGGCTTGGCCGCAGGCTTATCAATGGCCGGTTCACCAGATTGGGCCTGACTACCAACCGACTACTGTGCCGGAGCAGGTCACCTGTCTATTAGTGTGGCGCGACCGCAACGACAAAGTGCGCTTCATGCAACTGACGGCCTTTACTTTTCAGTTATTGAGCCATTTGCATGAGCAGAGCTACACGCCGAGCGCGTTACTCAGCTTGTTGGCCGAGAAAAGCGGCTTGAGCTGCGATGATGCATTTTTAACGAATGGTTTGGCGCTATTAAACGGCTGGCTAAATGACGACATTCTGCTGAGCGCACCTCTGCATGAACCTGGACGCACAGCCAAGCTGAGCTGACACCTTTTCTGGGTTTTACCGCTATCCTGCTGATTTTACGATCCTTACTTTCCTTCCGGTTCTTGTAACCCGCGCCTCGGCTACTTTCGCGTTAAAAAGTTCCTCTGTCATCGAATGTTCATCTTCGCGCAACCGATCTGAAATATGACGCTGCCAGTATTCCCTCCAACACCGGGCAACAAGCCATAAGGCAGCCCAAATGTGTTGTTTATCTGTCAACGCAAAACACTAATGAGGGAAGACTCAATGACACTGCGTAAGCATTTTGCCGGATTCGCCGTTACAGCTCTGGCAGCTGCCATTCCGGCTGTTGCCATGGCCGACGTAAATATCTACGGCCGTGCACATGTATCCGTGGATTTTCTGGATGATGGCGCTGATTACTCTGAAACCAATCTGTCCAGCAACTCTTCACGCCTGGGCTTCAAAGGTGATCATGAGATTAACCCGAACCTGACTGCCTTTTTCCAGATCGAGCAGCAGATCAACTTTTCTTCCGGTAGCAGCGATGGTGACAGCACCAACTTCGCTACCCGCGATACTTTTGTAGGCCTGAAAGGGGGTTTCGGTACGTTCCAGCTGGGTCGTTTTGACAGCCCATTTAAAGCGGCGCGTGGCCCAGCTAACCTGTTCGGCGATCAGGTCGGTGACATGCGTAACCTGACCCGTGTTGGCAATGCCCGTTTTGACGAGCGTTATGACAACACCGTTCAATACACCACTCCAGATATGAGCGGTTTCTTCGCTACTTTGGGCTACTCCGTTCAAGAGGGTGAAGAAGCTGACACCGATCTAGACGAAAGCGTATTCAGCGGCTCTGTAAACTACGTTGGTGATTTGCTGGAAGCCTCGTTGGCTTACGAAACGGCTGAAGAAGATACCGGTCGCGGTGAGCGCGATGGTTTCCGCGGCGCGGCTGCCTTCAAGATCACTGACGCCATCAAGGCTGTTGGTTTCTACCAGACAGTTGATTACACCAACGAAGCTGTTACCGAGGCTGTCCGTGATCAGCTGACTTCAGACACTTACGGTCTTGGTGCTGAGTTCAAAGTCGCTTCTAACACTGCTATCAAGGGTATGTGGATGACCCGTGATGCTGACGCGGAAGATTACGACAGCGATATGTGGGTCGTCGGCGTAGAGCACAAGCTGGACAAGGCAGTTCGCGTATACGCCAACTACGCCATTGTTGATAACGAAGATAACGTTGCTCTGACTCCTTGGGGTCAGGCCCGTTCAGCTACACCGGGCGGCGCTGCCGGTGAAGAAGCTTCTGGTTTGTCAGTAGGTATGCGCTACGACTTCTGATCTCATCTTCATTGCTTAGATCGACGTTGCTGCAGTAACTCCAAAGCCGGACTGTTTATCAAAACAGTTCGGCTTTGTCATTAAAGTGAAACCCTACAGACTTAATCTCGTCGCCAAGTGGTCATTTAATCCCGGTCATTACTTGATCAAACATCGCCATCACTTGTGCCTGGAGTTCTATCCGATGCGTCACCTTATTTGTCTTGCCGCCGTCCTGCTGCTGTCTGCCTGTGCTCAACAGGCCCCCGTCAAACTCTATTCCGGTTCCGAGCAGCCGGCGTCGCAGCTCGTAGTGGTAGAAATGCCCAACACGCTGGAAGTGCTGGACATCAACGGTCAGCCAGCGCCTGCGGCCAACCGCATGGTGGGTAATAACTTGCGTGAGCTTGAGTTGCAACCGGGCGAATATCGGATCAATGCCTACTTTGAAAATGGTTATGACGTAGGTGGTGGTTTGAGCCACGAAGTCGTGCGTACCCGCAGTGCAACGTTCAGCATCAACGGCCAGGCCGGCGATGTATGGCGTCTGGAGTTTCCGGAGCCCAGCAACTTAAAAGATGCCCAGGCGATGGAAGACAGCTTCGCTGGCGCGGCAGTCAATACGCGCACAGGTCAGCGCGTAGCCACTGTACCTGGCCCCGCTTATGTATCGCTGTTGGGGCAGATGCTGGGTACTGGCTCGGCAGTTGCTGCTACCAGCGGTGATGCGATTGCTCCATTAGGCACTCAGCCACAAGCAGCCAGCCAATCGGCCGCCGTAGTCGCTGCGCCTGTCGTTGTTCCGTCGCAGGCTGCTGCACCACAACAAACTCTGCCAGCGAACGACGCCACCCTGTCCACGTTAAAGCAGTTTTGGTTGATGTTGTCGCCGCAAAGCCGCCAGGAGTTTTTGGATTGGACCGCGAAGTAACAATTGTAACCTTGCACTTATAAGCTATTACCAGCTGACCCCATCAGCTCCTGTACTGCTCCTTTCTCCCCCCGTTCGCGGGGGATTTTTTTGTCTGCTTTTATCGCAAATATTAATAATCTTTTGCTTCTTCGCTTACCGGCATGGCCCAAAGGTGGGCCGCAACCAAGGCACGGTAAGGGCTGAATGCCGCCAGCCAGGTAGCGGTCTGGCGCTGGTCGGGGGTATCGTCTTGTGCCAGCAGTTTTTGCAGCCGCTTACGTACCACCACATCGCCATGCAGTGATCCATCCAGTAAACCGAAGCCACGCAGCATTATGTAGCTGACTGTCCAGGGGCCTATGCCACGCAAGGCGAGCAACTGCGCGGCTAGATCGCTGGGTTCACGTGAAGCCGCATCGCTCCAGTGTTGCAACGGCAGGTTTCCCGCAGCCGTCTCATTGGCCAGTAGCAGCAAACTGCTAGCTTTGCTGCGTGACAGCCCGCAAGGAGTGAGGTCGCTGCTTTCCAGTTGCGACAGCCTCTGCGCATCCGGGTGGCAAATCAGGCCGCTACTGTGTGGCTGACCGTGCTGCTGGATCAATCGACGACGAATGGATATCGCCGCAGCCACGCTGATCATCTGGCCGATAACTGCCCAGCAAGCGGCTTCGAATGGGCTGATCGCCTGAGGTATCCGTAATCCGGGAGTGGCTTGTAGGAGCATGCCAAGCTCAGCGTGCTGAGAGTAGTGCTTTGCGAAAGCCTCTACAGGTTGCGGTAAGCCCAGCAGGTGAGCGCCCCACGCGCCTAGTTCGGCAACACTCAGCGCCACCGGCGCATCGCTATTAAAACGGATGGTGGCAAGCTCGGGGCTGCGAAAATCGATGGCCAGGCAGGCGGGTACATGTTGGTAAAGCATGGTCTTTTTTATCTGGCTGCCATCCACACGTTCTGCCATCTGCTGCTGATCGCGGCTATAAAAGCGCAGCACATCATCGACCCTGAAGTCGCTGGGCAAAATCAGTTTGGTAGTGAGCGTTGTAGGGCTGGGCATATTAATTATCCATCGATTGTTTTCCGAGCGGCGGCTTCGCGATCAAGTAACGCCTGTTTACGTTCGAGTCCCCAGCGATACCCTGACAGCGCACCGTCACGGCGCAGCACTCGATGACAAGGCACCACCAGCGCAAGAGGGTTAGCAGCGCAAGCGCTGGCTACCGCACGCACCGCGCGTGGCGAGCCTATGCGTGCGGCAATATCAGAATAATTGGCAGTTTCACCCAGCGGTATTTGCTGCAAGGCTTGCCAGACCTGCCGCTGGAATACGGTGCCGCGGATGTCGAGGGGCAAGTCCAGCGCTGTCGTCGGTTGCTCTATCAAACTGACAACCTGCTGGATGACCTTGCCTAGCTCGTCCGGTGCCAACAGGCACTCGGCGGCTGGAAAGCGGTGCAGCAAATCTGCCGTCAAATCGTCTGCCTGATCACCCAACAAGATCGCGCAAATGCCTTTGCCGCTAAAAGCCGCTAGAACCAGTCCAAGCGAGCAGGGCGCTAGTGTGTACTTGATCTGTTGACTGCTGCCGCCCGCGCGGTATTGGCTGGGCGTCATGCCGAGCAAACTGTCGCTGCTCGCGTAAAAACGGCTACCGGATGCGAAACCGGCTGCGAAGGCAGCAGCGGTAACGCTCTGCGTGGTATTCAAAGTGTCAGCTAAACGACGTTGGCGCACCGCATTGGCATAGGCTTTGGGTGTCAGGCCGGTGGTTTGTTTGAAGACCCGGTGCAGGTGATGGGGACTCAGGTTTGCATGCGCTGCTAACTCTTGCAGGTTGGGTGTGTGCTCTGCTTGTTCAATCATTCGGCAGACTTCGGCTATGCGCAGTTGCTGTTGGGTCTGTGCGGACGCATCTTGTGGTCGGCAGCGCAGGCACGCCCGATAACCGGCTTGCTCGGCGGCAGCGGGCGTATCGAAGAATCGCAGATTCTCACGCCGCGCGGGGCGCGACGGACAGCTTGGACGGCAGTAAACGCCGGTACTGAGTACCGCATAAATAAACTGACCGTCTGCGTTGGGATCGCGGTCTTCCACCGCCTGCCAACAGGCTTCATGGTTGTCTGTAACGAGAGTGGTCGAGTTCATGCGGGTTCTCATTTGCGTCGCCAAGGAGAGCGCTATGATGGCTGTGGCCAATAGAGGCAGCACTCCGTTTCTTGCGGTTGAATCCCACGTTTTTGCTCTGCGTAATCGCTTTGCGGGTGCTGTAACACCGTATCACTGTAAAACGAATAAATTCATTCGGTGTGAACGGCCAGCTGTGGCACTCTTTGCGCCATGAAGTTAGCGGTAAACCACCTTTGGAGTTCCCTATAAAACTACGTCAGCTTACGCATATTGATCAGATCAGTGCCAGTCATTGGGATGCCTTGCTGCCGAATGGCTATCCATTTCTGCGCCATGGTTTCCTGGCTGCGTTGGAACGCAGCGGTTCGGTTAGCATGCAAGCCGGCTGGGCACCTGCGCATCTGGTGGTGGAAAACCCCGACGGCACTCTGCAGGCCCTGTTGCCGCTGTATCAGAAGATGCATTCCTACGGCGAGTACGTTTTCGACTGGCAATGGGCGGAGGCTTGGGAGCGGGCAGGGCAGCACTACTACCCAAAACTGTTGGCTGCCGTACCCTTTTCGCCGGTGCAAGGCCCGCGCCTGCTGGGTCGTTGTGAGACGAGTCAGCAGCTGATTTTGCAGGCGCTGAACGAAACCCTGCAACGCGGCTCGGTATCGGGTGTGAATCTGCTGTTCAACGATGATCAAGACAACCACTTGTTAGAGCAAGCGGGTTGGATGCAACGGTTGGGTTGCCAGTTTCACTGGTTCAACCGTGAATACCAGAGTTTCGATGGCTTTCTTGCGGCCTGCAGCTCACGCAAGCGCAAGAATTTCCGTAAGGAGCGGCAGTCAGTTGAGGCGCAAGGCATTCACTTCGAGTGGCATCAAGGCGTTGAAATAAACGAGGCCCACTGGGAGCGTTTTTTCCCTTTCTATGCGGCAACCTATCTCAAACGCGGCCAGCAGCCTTACCTCACGCGCGCTTTTTTCAGCGAGTTGTCTGCCGAGCTGCCCGACGTAGCGCGCTTGGTGTTTGCCCGGCACGATGGTAAAGACGTAGCGGGAGCGCTGTTTCTAGTCGGGGATGACACCTTGTACGGGCGTTACTGGGGGTGCCTGGAGGAATACGACCGGCTGCACTTTGAAACCTGTTTCTATCAGGGCATGGACAGGTGCATTGCCGAAGGCTTAAGCCGTTTTGACGCGGGTGCTCAGGGTGAACATAAATTGGTTCGCGGCTTTGAACCTGTGCTTACCCAGTCGTGGCACAAATTGCAGCCGGGATTGCATGAGGCGGTAGCGGATTTCTTGCAGCATGAGCGCGCTGGGGTTAGAGCTTATCAGCAAGAGTCTGTAGGTTTCCTGCCATTCAAACAGGAAACCTGAGGCTCGCTATGATTACTCGGCGTCTAGTACCTTGGCGCTGAGAATCGTGACCGGATTTACCGGTACATCGGAATGCCCAGCCTTGCTGGTAGTGGCTACTTTGCCGATGGTTTCAACAACACCTTCGCCGCTGACTACTTTGCCGAATACCGCGTAACCAAAGTCACGGTCACCGTGGTTCAAAAAGTCGTTGTTGCCAAGGTTGATGAAGAATTGGCTAGTCGCACTATCGACAACACCGGTACGCGCCATGGCGAGGGTATAGCGGTTATTGAGTAGCCCGTTCTCGGCTTCGTTCTTGATCGGTTTGCCGACTTCACGCTGGCGCATGTTCGGATCAAAACCACCGGTTTGAACCATGAAGCCGGGGATCACGCGGTGGAAAATAACCCCATCGTAATGACCAGACTCCGCGTAGCGCAGGAAGTTGGCAACGCTGATGGGAGCAGCCTTCTCATCAAGCTCAACCACAATATCGCCCAGCGAGGTGGACAGCTGAACGCGAGGGTTATCGGCCAGTGCGGTGCAACTCAACAGCATCAGGGTGGCGGCACCAACTAGGTGTTTCAGCATCGTGTACTCCATTGTTATCTAGCCCTGCTCAGGCAGGATCTGTTTCGGGGGTAGTGTTCCGTGCGGCATCCACCTGCTGCAGAAAATCCAGCAACAGGCTATTGAATGCCTCGGGTTGATCAACCGGTGTAGCGTGCCGTGAATCGGTGATGACTTCCAGTCTGGCATCGCCTAATCGACCCACATACTCACGTTTTTGTTCAACCGGTGTGTAATCCTTATCAGCACTGACGACCAGAACCGGGCAGACAATGCGATCAAGCTGCCCACTCACACCCCAGCCGACGATGGCGCGCAACGAGGCTAGGTAGCTACTGCGGTCGTTCTCGCACCAGCGCGTCTGAAAGGTCTCGCGGTGGTGCTGCTGGTCCGGTTTGGGAAACAGCACTTTACTCAAGCCGCCTGCGATGGCACGCATTGGCAGTATGTGAGCAAAAAATAGACGTTTTCCGGCCATCCAGTATTCAGCCGGCTTGCGAGGGATAACCTCAGGCGCGCTGTTGACTATGGTTAGGCTTGCGGGTGTTTGCGGAGAATGGGTGGCCAGCTGAAAGGCGATCATGCCACCCATCGATAGGCCAACAATGTGTGGCTTATCCAGCTCCAATGCCTGAATAAATGCCAGGCAATCTGCGGCAAACAGCGAGATGGAATAACCCTTGCCACCTTTTTCGGTTTGTCCGTGGCCGCGGCTGTCTAGACAGAGTACTCGGTAGTGCTCGGTCAGGGCCGGTAGCTGGTATTCCCAGTCCCGCTCGCTGGAGCCCAAGCCGTGCAGCAGCAATAGCGGTGGGCCGCTGCCCTGATCGGTGTAGTGAAACAAACAGTCGTTCAACTTGATCTGCGGCATGCGGTACATCCCTGAAGGCCGAAAGCGCCATTCTAGGCACGGAGATAGGCAGATTAGAAGGCTACAGTCAGGCTGTCATCGAATGTTCAATCAGCAGGTCCGCAAGAATGCGCGTTGCAGGTCCCATGGGCCGCTCGCGATTGGCGTACAAAAACAGGTAGTGAGAGCGTCGCGCACCCTGTTCCAGCGGCAGTAATTTTAATTTTCCGCTCGCCATCTGCTCGCTAACTTCATGTTCGGGCACCCAGGCAAATCCTAGCCCACGCGTTACCAGTTTGGCGGCGGTGCCAAGACTGGCTACCGTCCAACGCTGCTCAGCGCCGAGCCAGCCAGAATCACGCGGCTGACGTCGCCCGGAGTCACGGATAACCACCTGTAGATGACCCTGCAAATCGTCGTGGGTGATGGTGCGGTGCAGTTGGTGTAACGGATGCTCCGGGTGGGCGACGGCCACAAACTCCACTGCATTGAGCTGTTGCGGCAGAAAGCCTGCGATGCTTATGCCTGAAATAGCCAAATCGGCACTGCCGTTAATCAGACACTCCTCTACACCCGAGAGCACCTCTTCACGTAGTTGCACGCGGCAACCCTGGCTCAGGGGCATGAAGGCTTGCAGCGCTGTGGCCAGGCGTTCGGTGGGGTAAGCAGCATCGACTACGAGTTGGACTTCTGCCTCCCAGCCCTGTTCCATCTGGTGCGCTAATAGCTCAAGTTGGCTGGCTTGCTGTACTACCTGACGTGAACGCCGGAGCAGGGTAGTACCGGCCTCGGTCAGCACGGCCTTGCGTCCTTCAATTTCCAGCAAGGGCACACCCAATTGTTCCTGCATACGCGCTATGGTGTAGCTTATCGAAGACTGGGAGCGGTGCAGCGCTTCAGCGGCCTGCGCGTAGCCGCCGTGATCGACTACCGCTTGCAGCGTACGCCATTGTTCCAGGGTCACACGGGGTGCTTTCATCTACACTACCTCTTGTGGCGTTTACACCGTGCGAGCGTTTAACGCCAATCTGTTGCTATTACCGAGTACTCGATTTGATACCGGCTTATAACAAGGAGTTTTTCAATGTCATGCTTCCGCCCTTTATTGCTGCTGAGCTGTTTGTTTCCTGCCGTCGCGATGGCTTCTTACCCGATTGACGTCGAAGTGAATGCCGACGGAGTGACTATTTCTGCCACTTCGGATGATGTCAGTAACATCGCGACTGTGACGGTTAGCAACAACGGCACCAACGCCGCTGAATGCGAAGCCACTTTTATCAGTGGGCCGGAGCGTCCTTTTCCGCGCCGCACCATACTGGATGCCGGCGAGAGTACCGTGCTGACTCAGCCATTCGAGCGGGCAGTCACCCGTGTGCGGGTAACGCTGAACTGCAAGGCTAAATAGATATATCAGTTATATAGATGGTTATCAGCGTATATTTGCGCTTTTATATCTTTTTATTGGGTCTAACATGCCTCCATCGAAACGGATTAGATGGAGGTTTGCCATGCAACAGATTTTGGTTATTCAAAGCAGCGCGCGTCAGAGCGGTTCTCTGTCACGCGAATACACAGCTACCCTGACCGCCAAACTGCAAGCTCAGTATCCGCAGGCCAAAGTGGTCATCCGTGATATTGGCGCGCAACCGGTGCCGCACCTGGATGAAACCCTGCTGGGCGGTTGGATGAAGCCCGCCGATCAACAGACCCAGGAAGAGCGCGCTGCCGCTGCACGCTCGGATGAACTGGTCGACGAGTTGCTGGCCAGTGATGTGGTTGTGATAGGGTCACCGATGTACAACTTTGGCATTACCTCGACCCTCAAATCCTGGTTTGACCACGTGCTGCGTGCCGGGCGTACCTTCAAGTACACTGAAACCGGTCCGGTCCCGCTGACGCCTGATCGTAAAGTTTATGTGGTCACTTCTCGCGGGGGCCGCCACCAGGGCATGCCACAGGATCACCAACAGCCGTACATCACCACAGCCCTGGGCTTTATCGGCATCAAAGACGTGACTTTCGTGCATGTGGAGGGTCAGTCGATGGGTGACGAAGAAGCGGGTAAAGGCCGCGCGGAAGCCGACAAGGCACTGGCTGAACTGGCAGCTTAATTACCGGGTCGCTGAGGTCGGTGAAAAAAGCCGGAGTACACAAGTACTCCGGCTTTTTAGTGCGTGCGCCAGTTACATTAGCTGTGTGGCGTTGCAGTAGCCGCGCTGAAAGTAGATCAGACCCTCTCCGCTATCTTGCTGGCGAATACCGACAATCTCACAAATCAGAATGTCGTGACTACCTGCCTCCACGCGGTTGGTAATGCGGCAGTCGAAATTGATCAGCGCATCATCGAGCATAGGCGCGCCCGTGCACTCAGTGCTCCACTGCGCACTGGCAAAGCGCTCTTCCATGGACGATTTTCCGCCGAACAGGTTGGATAGCGCCTGATGATTGGCCGTCAGAGTGTTAACGCACAAATGGCCGTTGACGCAAAAGGTGTCATATACCGAGGCGTTGCGATTAAGGCATACCAGCAGGCTGGGTGGCTCATCCGAGACGCTGCACACGGCGGTGGCGGTGAAGCCGGCACGACCGGCGGGACCATCGGTGGTCACCACGTTGACGGCGGCAGCAAGTACCGACATGGCATTACGAAACGCGTCGCGGCTTACTTCCGTAGGCAAGGGCTCTGGGATTTTGACTGCCAACATGGCGGACTCCTTCAGGTAAGAATGCAAGTTTTCGAATAGGCCAAGCGCGGCAGACGTTCGAACACCTTGCTGCTGTCGCCGTAACCCAAATTGATCAACATGTTCGACTTCCACTGGCTGTCATTGAAAAAAGCCTGATCCAATGCCTTGGTGTCGAATCCGGACATAGGGCCGGTATCCAGGCCCAGGCTACGGGCGGCCATGATCAGATAAGCCGCTTGCATGGAGCTGTTGCGGAAGGCTGTTTCCTGGATAAGCTCCGGGCTGCCGGTAAACCAACTGCGAGCGTCGCCATGCGGGAAGAGCTCTGGCAGCGCGTCATAGAAGCGGTTATCGAAGGCGACAATCGCGGTGACCGGCGCGTTCATGGTTTTTTCCAGATTGCCGGATGATAGGCAGGGTTTGAGCAGCTCTTTACCCTGACGCGTGCGCACAAAAACGAAGCGCGCAGGGCTGCAATTAGCTGAGGTTGGCCCCATTTTGACGAGATTGTAGAGCTGCTCTAACAGGCTGTCCGGTACCGGCTTGTCCAGCCAACCATTGTGGCTGCGCGCTTCGGTGAAGAGTTGCGCAAGGGCGCTTTGGTCCAGTGATTCGTGCATGGTGCCCTCGCTTAGGCGAATGTCTTGGTGGTGTGCGTAACGCGGGTGATGAAGTCAGCCAGCGTTGCATTGACGGTTTCCGCGCAGGTGATGCTGGAAGCATGCCCGCCGTAATCAAAAACCCTGAGTTGTGCATTGGGCAGCGCTTGCTGAAGTGTTTGTGAGCAAGTCCAGGGCACCAGCATGTCATCGCGGTTGGCAATCAGTAGGGTCGGTTGCTCGATACCCCACAGCGCCTGGCCTGGATTGAAACTCAGTAGGGCATTGATGCGTCGTAAGAGGTTGTCTACTGGCGGAAAGCCAGCAACCTGCTTGCCTTCTTCTACCCGTAATTGCTCGATATGCTCGGCGATCCAGGTAGGTGGATAAAGAAACAGGGCTTGGGCTTCAACGTAGGCAGCCGGACCCGAGCCGGCCAAGAGTTTTTTGCGCACTGAGAAGCAGCGGACCGTGTGTGGGCTAGCATTCGCCCAGGTATTCATCAACGTCAGGCTCAAAAGCCCCGGCGCTTTCTGCAATGCCATTTCCAGTCCGACCAAGCCACCCAATGCGTGACCCACTAAGTGGTACTCACCGATATCATGGGCGGCCAACAAACTGATCAGTTCCCTAGCCATGGCGCCGATACTGTAGTCCTCCGGCAGCGCAGCCGGACTCTGCCCTGTACCGAGCTGATCGTAAAGAACGATACGGAAGTCCCTGCCTAGGTCGCTCAGCTGCGGGGCCCAGAAATGGGCGGCTCCACCAAGCCCCGAGCTGAATACCAGCGTCGGGGCGGTGGCGTCCTGACGACCATGAAACTCGATGTGCATGGCGTTGTTCACTGCGTTAGCCGACATGCGCGATGCTGGCGATTTCGATAAGCGCATCTGGTTTAACCAGGCCGCACTGAATACAGTAGCGCGCAGGCTTCTCGCCTGGAAAGTACTCGGCGTAGACCAGGTTAACGGCGGCATAGTCGCTCCAGTCGCGCACCATGATCATGTTGAAAGTTACGTCATCCATGGTGCCGCCAGCTTCTTCGACTACGCCTTTGATGGTTTCCAGTACGTGGCGGGTCTGCGCTTCGGCATCACCCACATGGACCACGTTGTTGTCCTTGTCGAAGGGCAGGGTGCCGGACACATAGAGAATTCCGTCAGCCATGGAACCTGGAACGTAAGGGGCCAGAGGCTTGCCGGTGCCGGCAGGGAGTACGGTTTGTTTGCTCATGCTGTTGCTCCTTGGGTCTGAGTAGAGGCGGCGAGGGTGGTGCAGAAATCATCTAGAGTGCTGACCCAGCCAAAAAAGGTTTCGATGTTGTAGAGCGAGGCTTTCTGCACGTAATCGGGGCCGGCCTGGTGCGTAGCATCCGCCAGCACGACGCCGAAGTACTCCAGAAAAAAGCCATCGCGCAGGGTGGATTCCACGCACACGTTGGTGGCGATGCCAGTGAACACCAGATTACGAATTCCACGGCTGCGCAGCAGACTATCGAACGCGGTATTGAAGAAGCCGCTGTAGCGTGGCTTGGGTACCACAAGGTCGCCGGGCTGTGGTGTAAGCTCATCGACCAGATCGTAATCCCAAGTGCCTTTCGCCAGCAGCGTACCCATCAATTCAGGGTTTTTACGCATGGTTTTCATGGCGTTGGACTTGTGCCAGTTGGGCGATCCGGGGCCGCCTGCTTCTGCGTACTCTGGGTCCCAGCCGTTCTGGAAGAAAATCACTTGTACGCCGGCGGCGCGCGCCGCCTTGATGGCCTTGGCGATGGACTCGATGACCGGGCCAGTACTGGAAATATCAAAGCCTGCCAAGTCGAGATAGCCGCCCTTGGTAGAGTAGGCGTTTTGCATATCGACGACGATCAGTGCGCTGTCGTTGGCGTTGATGGCCAGCGATTCCGGGCGCGCCGGCAGAATCATGCTGTTGTCGTGGCTGTGATTAGGGGCGTAACCCACCACCGGATTGCTCAAGCTACTCATCAAGCACTCTCCAACATATCGGTGACGTGCTTGCGGCTCTTCATCAGCGGCTGAATTTTCTGGCCGAAGTTTTCGATACCTTCTACAAAGTCATCAAAGGTCAGCATTACACCGCTGGTTGCCGGCACTTCTGCAATTTCATCGAGCATTTTGGCGACGTTCTCGAATGAACCCACCAACGTACCCATGTTGATATTGACCGCTGAGGTTGGGTCGGCCATCTGGCGAATGTTGGTGTCGCCCTTGGACTTGGTATCGGCTGCGCCTTGCTGGCCCAACCAGGCCACGGCTTCTTCATCCACGCCATCTTTATAAGACTCCCAGCGTGCGCGGGCGGCTTCATCGGTCTCGTCGGCGATAACCATAAAGAGCGCAACCGAGGTCACATCGCGGCCGCTGTCGGCGATAGCGGTTTCCAGACGCTCTACGGTAGGTGCGAAGGCTTTCGGTGTGTTTACGCCCTTGCCAAAGCAGAAGTTGTAGTCAGCAAATTTGGCGGTGAACGCCATGCCTGCTTCGCTCTGGCCGGCACAGATGATCTTCATATCGGCTTGAGGTTTGGGGCTTACGCGGCAGTCTTCCATCTGGAAGTGCTCACCCTTGAAATCGCTGGTGCCCGTGCTCCAGAGGTCACGCAGTACGGTGGCGTACTCGCTGAGGTAGTCATACCGGTTGGCGAAGAACTCATCGCCGGGCCACAACCCCATTTGCGAATACTCGGGCTTCTGCCAGCCGGTCACCAGATTGACGCCAAAACGGCCATTGGAGATGGAATCGATAGTGGATGCCATGCGCGCCACTATCGCGGGCGGAATGGTGAGAGTGGCCGCAGTAGCGAACAGCTGAATACGCTCGGTCACCGCTGCCAGACCCGCCATCAGCGTAAAGGATTCCAGGTTGTGCTCCCAGAACTCGGTCTCACCACCGAAGCCGCGCAACTTGATCATCGACAGAGCGAACTCGAATCCGTAATGCTCTGCGCGCTGCACAATGGTCTTGTTTAGCTCAAAGGTTGGCATGTACTGCGGGGCGTTCTTGGAGATCAGCCAACCGTTATTGCCGATAGGGATGAAGATGCCTACATTCATTGTTCTGCCCTCAGGGTCTGATAATTGATGTGCCTTGGCAGCTACAGTGTTGCGCTGCCTTTGGCTGTGCGAAGACAAAAGCATCAAGCGTGCCATGTTAATGTTTTTCTTTTTTATCAATCAGTTACTGAATTTCAGGCTGTTAGTGCAGACCAGATAGTCTGAATTAGAGCACTTGGTTTGTGCGTCTCGGTCCGAATTGGGGCATGAATCAAGCGCTTGAGTTGCAGGTGGCACAAGAGGGTAGAATGCGGACAACCAAGGGATGAGGCGTAAACCAGAGTGAGTAAACAGATACAGCGTCCGGGTGTGCCCGCCAAGAAGCCAAAGGCCCGTACCCGAGTGCCGAGCGAGGCGACACTGAATCGGCGCAAACGCCTGATGGAAAGCAAACGCGGCGCCATTATGGAGGCTGCGCTGGATGTCTTTTCGCGCTATGGCCTGCACGGCACCAGCCTTGATCAAGTGGCCAGCCAAGCCGATGTATCGAAGACCAACCTGCTGTACTACTTCGCCTCGAAAGAGGAGCTATATATAAATGTGCTGCGCCAACTGATGGATGTATGGCTGCGGCCGTTACAAGCGTTTACGGTCGATCAGGACCCGGTGGAAGCCATTGGCGACTATCTGCAGGTGAAACTGGAGCTGTCGCGCGATAACCCTGCCGAGTCACGATTGTTCTGCCTTGAGGTTATTCAGGGCGCGCCGCTGTTGCTGGAGGAGTTGCGCTCCTCGTTACGTGAGATTGTTGAATCCAAGGTGTCGGTGATCAATGCCTGGATAGCCGCTGGCAAGTTGGCCCCTATTGAACCTCACCACCTTATTTTCTCGCTCTGGGCGACTACCCAGCATTACGCTGACTTCCGTGTGCAGGTCGAGGCGGTGGCGGGTCGCACGCTGGACGATCCGGCGTTCTTTGCCGAAACCCTCGCCAACCTCAAACTGCTGGTGTTGCAGGGCATTTGTCCGCGTCCTTAATAGCGCTAACTTCCCACTTTAAACGGCAATAGTATTCCAGGCTGCCCAAGTCATCTTGGCTCGGACCACAAGACTCCACCTCGGCAAGACTATTGCCGCCCCGTTTTCGAGCCGCCCGCACAAACCGGGTGCTCTGAATCAGACCAAATGATCAAATCTAAGCAATTTCAAATACTCAACCCTCTGTTATTAAAGAAAAAAGCGTTGTTGGCATAGTTGCTGCAATTGTTTTCCTCGTTCGGAAACGGTGGGCGATCAGCATCGCCTGCGGATTCTTCAGATCGGGCAGCTGGCTTAACCAGCGCCTGAGTTTCAGTCGGAGGATGCAATCGTATGACGCTTCAATATGTTCCCATCATCGATCTTGGCCCTTATTTCGGCGGAACAGCCGAGGGCAAGGCGGCAGTGGCCAAAGCGGTCAATCAGGCGTGCCGTGATATTGGCTTTCTGGTTATTACCCAACATCAGATCCCCGCCGAATTGATCGAACGAGTCAGCAAGCTGACTGGTAACTTCTTCGATCTCCCCATGGACGAAAAACGCAAGGCAAATAGGCCACGCCCAGACATGGTGCGCGGTTACAGTGCAGTGGCGGAAGAAAGCTTGTCGTATTCCATGGAAGAAGCAGCGCCGGGAGACTTGAAAGAATCCTTCTCAATCGGGCCATTGAATGTGCCCGATGAAGCTTATTACTCCGAGGCTCTGGCCGGTCCGCACTTCGCGCCGAACGTATGGCCCACCGCGCTTCCCGGATTTGATGCGGCTTATGCTGACTATTTCGAAGCCATGGGTGATCTGGCCCGCAGCCTGATGCGAATCTTCGCGCTGGCGCTGGAACTGCCGGAAACTTTCTTCGATGACAAGATCGACAAGCACATCAGCATGTTCCGCAGCTTGCGTTATCCGCACCTAAAAGACGGCATCGAAGAGGGCCAGCTACGTGCCGGTGCTCATACTGATTACGGCAGCCTGACCATCGTTAAACCCGACGGCGCGCTGGGTGGCCTGCAGGTCTGCAACCGGGAAGGCGAATGGGTGGATGTGCCCTACGTTGAAGACGGTTTTGTGGTCAATATTGGTGACTTGATGATGCAGTGGACCAATGATCAATGGATCTCGACGCTGCACCGCGTAGTTAACCCGCCGGATGATGTGGCCGGTGATCAGCAGCGTCAGTCTTTGGTGTTTTTCCATCAGCCGAATTACGACGTGATGGTGGAATGCTTGCCCAGCTGCCTGCCAGCCGGCGAACAACCACGCTACTCAGCAGTCACCTCGGGTGACCACCTGCAGTCGAAATTCGTACGCCAAACAACGTTTGGCGGCAGCAAGGTGGCCTGACATGAGCAAACTTTCCTATGTAAACGTGTTCGCCCGCGATATCGAAGCATTGAGCGGTTTCTATCAGCGTGTGTTCGGTTTCCCAGAAGTAGAGGCGATACGGTCGCCGATCTTCCGTGGGCTGGACGCCGGAACTTGTTGCATTGGCTTTAACGCGCCAGATGCCTATGACCTGCTGCACCTGACCGAGTATGCCGACACCAGCGGCTGCAAGTTTCTGCTGAACATCGATGTCGACAATCCCGAAGATGTAGATCGCATGGTGCCGGTTGCCTGCGAAGCCGGCGCCACACTAATCAAGCCACCCTATACCACCTACTACAACTGGTATCAGGCCGTTCTGCTCGATCCGGAAGGCAATGTATTTCGCATCAATCACATGCTTTAAACACGGCTTTACCTCCCACGACCTATCGCAAGAAGGATTTTGATAATGAAGAAACTGCTTACGGGCACCCTATGTGCTCTAGCTACGTGCGGCCTGATGAACTCCGCTTCGGCGGAAGAAGCTGGCTTCACTCTAAAAGGCCCTGCGAAGATCGCTATGCTGTATATCAGCCCGCGCAACGATGGCGGCTGGACTCAGGCGTTCGACGAGGCGCGTCAGCGCCTGGAAACCGATATTGATCAGAAAATTCAGTACGTAGAAAGCGTGCCGGAAACGGCGTCGGCGATTAAGCCAACGGTTGAGCGTTTGATTCAGCGTGGCTCCAACATCATCATCGGTACCGCATTTGGCTACTCCGACACTTTCAAGGAACTGGCCGACAAGTACCCGGATGTGGCCTTCCTTAACGGTTCCGGCACGACCAACTCGGATAACCTGGAATCCTTCTACGGTCGCACCTACGAAAGCCAATATCTGTGTGGCATGGCCGCAGGCGCAGCGTCGCCCACTGGCAAGCTTGGATTTGTCGCGGCTAACCCCTTCGGTCAGGTCAACTGGACCGTTAACGCTTTCGCCATGGGCGCCCAGGAAATCAACCCTGACGCTACCGTCACCGTGATCTACACCGGCGCTTGGAACGATCCGGTCAAGGAACGTGCGGCAGCTACCGCGCTGATTGACCAAGGTGCCGATGTGATCGGTCAGCACGTTGATAGCCCCACTCCGCAGATCGTTGCGCAAGAGCGTGGCGTTCACGGTACAGGACACCACCGCGATATGAGTGAGTTTGCTCCTGAGGCCACCGTTTGCTCATCAGTCTGGGTGTGGGATCGCTTTCTCGGCCCTGAGCTGAAGAAAATCATGGCGGGTAACTGGACTCCTGCTGAGCACGGCGCGCTCTTGTCAATGGAGCAGGGCGGTACTGATGTTTCCTGCTGTGGCAAGGCCGTCAGCGAAGAAAACAAAGCCAAGATCATGGCTGCCCGCGATGAACTGCTCAAGGGTGAGAAGCTGATCTACGCCGGCCCCATTTCAGACCGTGACGGCAACGTCAAGGCAGCAGAAGGCGAGAGCCTGGACGATGGCCAGCTGTGGTCGATGGACTGGTTCGTCAAGGGAGTGGTTACCCAGCAATGAGTCATACGAACGCGATCCAACTCGACGCCGTCAGCAAATCCTTTGACGGTTTCAAGGCTCTTTCCGAGGCGACCTTTACTGCCCGCTGGGGCGAAGTACATGCCCTATTGGGTGAGAATGGCGCAGGCAAGTCGTCATTGATGAACATTGCCGCTGGCCTGTACGCACCTGAGACCGGATCGCTGTTCATTGACGACAACTTGGTGCGCCTTAAAGGCCCACTGGATGCAGCAAATCAGGGTATCGGTATGGTGCATCAGCATTTCAAGCTGGTTAAGCCTTTCAGTGTTGTTGAAAACATACTGCTCGGCCTGCGCAATCAGCAGGCTGGCAGCTATCGCAAACGTTTGCTGCAGACCGCTGAGGAGATCAAAGCCACAGCGGCCAAACTGGGATTCAGTATTGATCCCTTTGCACGGGTTGATCAGTTGTCGGTTGCCGAACAGCAGCGCGTTGAGATTCTCAAGGTGCTGCTGGCCGGTGCCCGCATTCTGATTCTGGATGAACCTACTGCGGTATTGACTGATGCGGAAGCAGAAAACCTGCTGACCACAGTCCAGAATTTTGCTCATCAGGAAGGCGCTGCCGTCATCCTGGTGACACACAAGATGAACGACGTAATGCGCTACGCCGATCAGGTGACAGTCATGCGTGGTGGTCGCACGGTCGCCAGTCTCAAACCCCAATCAGTATCGGTGGGTGAGCTGGTAAAACTGACTGTAGGTGACGCACCAACTCCGCCGCAGATCCCCGCCAGCCGTGCGGCCGGTGAGGTGAAGCTGGAGGTCAAGAATCTGTGCTCCAGCGACCCTAACTCCCCTGTACTGCGCGGGGTGAATTTGAGCTTAAGGGCCGGTGAAATTTACGGCATCGCCGGCGTGGGTGGTAATGGTCAAAGTGAACTGGCTGGGGCGCTCATGGGCTTACCTGAACCGGTGACCGGGACGATGCAGTTGGTCGGCGAGGGCGATCTGCGTGAGCTGAGTGCCGCGCGGCGCCGTGAACTCGGCATCGCCAGCATCCCGGCTGATCGATATTCAGCTGCGCTCGCCGCGCCACTGTCGATCAGCGACAACTTTGCCATGGGCGAAATTCACAGCGGTCGCTACGGGCCATTCTGGTTCCTGCGGCGTGGCCGTATTGAAGCCGACACTGCCGCAGCAGTCAGCGAGTTTGACGTGCAGGGCGTGCGCTCGCTGCAACAGAAAGCCGCGCTGCTGTCCGGCGGTAACGCACAGAAATTGGTGATCGCCCGGGAGTTCAACCGTCCGCCGCAACTGGTGATCGTACACAGCCCCAGCCGTGGGCTGGATGTGCGCGCCACGCTGGCGGTGCATGAGCGTCTGCGCAGTGCGCGGGATGCGGGTGCTGGGGTGTTGCTGATCAGTGAAGACCTGGATGAAGTAATGGCGCTGGCAGATCGCATTGGCGTGATGTCGGCGGGACGTATTATTGGCGAGTTTGCCCAGCCGGCGGATCGTCAGGCGATAGGGCAAGCCATGGTGAACCATGTTTAATGCGACGAATTTTCAACCTTTGCTGGCGCGGCGATACACGCTGGAAGTACGTCAGCAGATGGCGTGGTATTGGCAAGCAGTCGTCATTGCTCTAGCGCTGCTGGTGGGCCTGCTGATTTCAGCTGTGATTCTAATAGCCGCCGGCGTACCTGCTGGAGAGTTGCTTAACGAGTTTGTGATTCTCACGTTGTTTGATACCCAAAGCTTACGGGCAGTGTTGTTTCAGGCAGCCCCCTTGATCATGGTCGGTCTGGCGGGGTGTCTGGCCTTCCGGGCGCGCTTCTGGAATCTTGGTCTTGAGGGGCAGATGATCTGGGGCGCAATCGGTGCAACGGCTATCTCGTTGTTTGAGATAGGGCCGCCGTCGCTGCGCCTGCCGCTGATGATGCTCTGCGCAGTGATCTGTGGACTGCTTTGGGCGCTAGCGCCTGCGCTGCTCAAGTTGCATCTCAAGGTGAATGAAATTATCTCCACCCTGATGCTTAACTATATAGCGCTAAACTTCTTGCTGCACTTGGTCTATGGCAGCTGGAAAGACCCACGTGATAATTTTCCCTATTCACCGCAGTACCGTGCTTTCGAGCGTCTTCCGGAGCTGTTCGATGGCCTGAGCATGGCGGTTGTACTGGCGATGCTGGTAGCGCTCTTTGTCCTCTGGTTTACCGGAGTTTCGCGTGCGGGCCTCTACCTGCGGTTTGTTGATAACAGCCCGGGCGTGGCGCGTGCGGTCGGTGTACCGGTCAATCGGGTAATCCTGGGTACCGTATTATTGTCGGGCGCTTTGGCGGGCCTGGCAGGATTTATGGTGACGGCGGGGCAGGAGGGACGTTTGACCCATTCGTTTTACTCGGGTTACGGCTTCTCAGGCATTCTCATCGCCTTTCTCGCACGTAATCAGCCAATCGCCGCCACCGTGGTCGCGCTGTTGGTCGCGACCCTGTTCGTGGCCGGGCGCAGTCTGCAGGTGTTCTATCAAATCCCGTTCTCCATGGTTCAGTTGATACAGGCGATTTTGGTGATTTGCGTGGCCTCGTCGGAGTTTTTCATTCGCCACCGTATTCGGCGTATTCAGGGAGGACAAGGCTGATGAATATCATCGCAAGCTGGATCGGTAACATTCCTGATTTTGCCGTGCCTTTTGCTCTGGCCGCTTTGGGATTGATCATCATCGAACGAACCGGCGTACTGGCGCTGGGTGCGGAAGGTTTGATGCTGGTCGGCGCTATGTCGGGCATAGGCGCCTCGCTGATGACCGATGGTTCAACTGCCTGGGCCTTGATCATGGCGATGGGCGCAGCGGCTGTGGTGTCACAGCTGTTTGCACTGATGGTCTTGGTGATGCGCATTAACCAAGTGATAGCCGGTTTAGCACTGGTGTTCTTCTGTCAGGGGTTGACCGGGCTGCTGGGTACGTTGATGGACTGGACCAGCAAACCGGTAGCCGGTCTACAGGCGCAGCCGCTTTGGCCGCTCTCGGAGCTGCCTGTGGTAGGCAAGCTCTTTATCCAGAACCCCGTAGTGTATCTGACGCCCGTCATCTTTTTGCTGGTCGTGCTGGTGCTCAATCGCACCGTGCTGGGTTTGCGCATGCGCGCCGTGGGGGAAAACCCGCAAGCCGCGGATGCTGCCGGCATTCCTGTTCTAGCCTACCGCTGTGCCGCGATAGCCGCAGGCTCAGCGCTAATTGGTCTGGCTGGTGCTTACATTTCGGTATTGAGCACCAAAATGTGGATTGCCGACATGGTCGGCGGACGCGGTTGGATCGCCGTCGCACTGGTGATATTTGCTCGCTGGTCGCCCTGGAAGGCCCTAGCTGGCGCGGTGCTGTTTGGCTGTATCGAAGCGCTCATTCCCCAAATGGCGGCTTCGGGTATTCGTCTACCGCAGTACTTCGTCTTTATGACCCCTTACGCGGTCACCCTTGGGGTCATGATCTGGGTAGCTATTGTCAGCCGTGACAACAGCAGCCAGCCCGGCGCACTCGGAGAACCCTTTATTCGCGAGGAGCGCCGTTGATTCGGTGCTCGCGCTTCAATAACTGAAAACAGGAAATGGACATGCAAGGTGTAGCTTTGATTACGGGAGCAACCTCCGGTTTCGGCGCGGCTAGCGCCCGCCATTTGGCCGCTCAGGGTTGGTCACTGATTATTTGTGGCCGCCGTCAGGAGCGCCTCGATGCCCTGGCAGCAGAGTTGTCGCCCGGCACTGCGGTGCTGCCGCTGCAGCTTGATGTACGCGACGCGCTGGCAGTAAAGAGAGCGATTGACGAGTTGCCGGCGGCTTTTGCCGACATTCAGTTGCTGGTTAATAACGCCGGTTTGGCGCTGGCACCGGGTCCGGCGCAGCAGGTTGAGCTGAGCGACTGGCATACCATGATCGACACCAATATCACCGGTTTGGTGAATGTCACCCATGCGGTATTGCCACGGCTGATTGCCTGGGGCGCGGGGGCGAGCGTGATCAATATTGGCTCAACCGCTTCGGGAAATCCTTATCCCGGTAGCCATGTGTATGGCGCCAGTAAGGCTTTCGTACAGCAGTTTTCTTTTAACTTGCGCTGTGACCTGCAAGGCACCGGCGTGAGAGTCACTGACCTGTCGCCGGGTATCGCTGAAACCGAATTCAGTCTGGTGCGTAACTCCGGAAACGAGAGCGCTGCCGATGCGGTATATCGCGACACAGTACCGCTATCCGCCGACGACGTGGCAGAGCAGGTGGCCTATATTGCAGCCTTACCTGCGCACATGAACATCAACCGCCTGGAAATCGTGCCGGTGCGTCAGGCTTGGGGGCCTTACGCGATTCACCGCGACGTCGTTGAACAAGAGCAGCCAGCATAAAGAGGTAAATAGCAGACAATAAAAAACCCGGTTAAACCGGGTTTTTTATTGTGGCGAGGTGCTTAATCCTTCAGCACAGCAGCCATCGCATTCGCTACGGCATCAATGTTGCCGGTATTCAGCGCGGCGACACAGATTCGCCCACTGCCTACTGCGTAAATACCAAACTCGTCAGCTAAACGCGCTACCTGCTGCTTGGTTAAGCCAGAGTAAGAGAACATGCCGCGCTGGCGCTGGATAAAGTCGACATCGGTTGTCACGCCGGCAGCCTGCAATTTCTCAACCAGCGAGCTGCGCATGGCGCGAATGCGGTCGCGCATTTCGGCCAGCTCGTCTTCCCATACTTGATACAGCTCAGGCGAGTTAAGTACAGCGGCGACTACCTTGGCACCATGGGTCGGTGGGTTGGAGTAGTTGGTACGAATAACACGCTTGAGCTGCGACAGCACGGGGGCCGTTTCGGCTTGGTTAGCGGTGACCATGGTCAGCGCGCCGACACGTTCGCCATACAACGAGAACGATTTGGAGAAAGAGCTGGCGATCAGGAACGGCAGACCCGACTCGGCAAACAAACGCACGGCAAAGGCGTCGTCTTCCAGATTCTCCCCAAAACCCTGATAGGCGATATCCAAAAAAGGAACGTGCTTGCGACGGGTAACAACGTCAATCACCTTGGCCCAGTCAGCCAGACCTAGATCAACACCGGTCGGGTTGTGGCAGCAGGCATGCAGAACAACCACTGTGCCTTCAGGTAGTGCTTCCAGACCGGCCAGCATGCCATTCAGATCCAAGCCATGGGTGGCAGGATCGTAGTAGGGGTATTCGACAACCTCGTAACCCGCCGCTTCAAACAACGAACGGTGGTTTTCCCAGCTGGGATTGCTGATCGCTACCACACGCTTCTCAGCCTGGCGGTAGAGGAAGTCAGCGCCTAGTTTGAGCGCGCCTGTGCCTCCAAGCGCTTGCGCAGTAATCAGGCGACCGGATTCAAGCAGTGCCGAGTCTGTCCCAAACAACAGTTTCTGTACCGCCAAATCATAGGGAGCGAGGCCGTCGATCGGCAGGTAAGCGCGAGCGGCGTGCTCGGCTACGCGGGCTTCTTCAGCCGCCTGCACGGCGCGCAGCAGCGGCACCTTGCCATCCTCGTTGCAGTAAACCCCGACGCCAAGATTAACTTTATCGGAACGGTTATCAGCGCCAAAGGCTTCGTTCAAACCAAGGATGGGGTCACGCGGGGCCAGTTCAACCGGGGAAAACACACTCATGATATGGGCAGACTCGATACAAGTGAATGGAGGGTGTCGGGCTATGCCTTCCGCAGGTCATTGAAAATGATCTACGTTGCCAATACTGCGTTAAAAATCGCGTCACAATGCTCATTTACACTAGGTAAACGTGGCTCGTTCTGCAATTTTGCCGTGTCTTGGCTGTCTCGCCTGCGTTTTTCAGAAGCTTGCGAGCGGCCGTTCATTATAGAGAAGTGATTAGAGAACTCCAATCGGGTTTGCCGGCTGCGTATGAGTAAGACGCTGAGTTAACGCTATCGCAGGCGGATAGGCCAGCTTGTGCGGTATGATGGGGGTTTGTCGCAGAACTACGGAGCACGTCCGTCGATGACTGAATTCAAGCTGCAAACCCGATTCGAGCCGGCTGGTGATCAACCCACCGCCATCAAGCAATTGGTGGAAGGGTTGGAAGCGGGCCTGTCACATCAGACGCTACTCGGGGTAACTGGCTCGGGGAAAACCTTCACCATTGCCAATGTGATTCAGCAGGTGCAACGCCCGGCGATTATCATGGCGCCCAACAAGACCTTGGCAGCTCAGCTGTACGGCGAGTTTCGCGAGTTCTTCCCGCACAACTCGGTTGAGTATTTTGTTTCCTACTACGACTACTATCAGCCCGAAGCCTATGTGCCGTCCTCGGATACCTTCATCGAGAAGGATGCGTCGATCAATGACCATATTGAGCAGATGCGTCTTTCTGCCACTAAGGCACTGCTGGAGCGCCCGGACGCCATCATTGTGGCAACGGTATCGGCGATTTACGGCCTGGGTGATCCGAAGTCCTATCTGCGTATGGTTTTGCACGTAAGTCGCGGTGACCATCTGGATCAGCGCACCTTGCTGCGCCGTCTCGCCGAGCTGCAATACACCCGCAATGACACCGAGCTGGCACGCGCCAATTATCGGGTGCGCGGCGATGTAATTGATATTTTCCCTGCGGAATCCGACCTGGAAGCAATCCGCATCGAGTTGTTTGACGACACAGTAGAAAACATCAGCTTTTTTGACCCGCTAACTGGTGAGGTTTTACGTAAGGTTCCGCGTGTAACTGTTTATCCTAAAAGCCATTATGTCACGCCACGCGAGAATTTGCTTGAGGCGGTAGAGAAGATCAAAGTTGAGCTTGGGGAGCGGCTAGAAGTTCTTAAGTCTGAGAACAAGCTGGTTGAGTTACAGCGTCTGGAGCAGCGCACGCGCTTTGATCTGGAGATGATCATGGAGCTCGGCTACTGCAATGGCATCGAAAACTACTCACGCTATTTGTCAGGCAGAGAACAGGGCGGAGCACCACCGACCCTGTTTGACTATTTGCCACAGAATGCCTTGCTGATCATCGATGAGTCTCACGTATCGGTGCCGCAGGTTGGCGCCATGTACAAAGGTGACCGTTCGCGCAAAGAAACCCTGGTTAATTACGGCTTCCGCCTGCCATCGGCACTGGATAACCGTCCGATGCGCTTCGATGAATGGGAAGCGATATCGCCGCAAGCCATTTTCGTATCGGCCACCCCTGGCGCCTATGAAGCGGAGCATTCCGGGCGCGTAGTGGAGCAAGTGGTGCGCCCAACAGGCTTGGTTGATCCGCTGATTGAGGTTAGGCCAGCAACGACTCAAGTGGATGACCTGCTATCGGAGATCAGTTTGCGGGTTGAGCAGGGCGACAGAGTACTGGTCACCACGCTGACCAAACGCATGTCGGAAGACCTAACGGATTATCTGGCTGATCACGGCGTGAGGGTGCGTTACCTGCACTCTGACATTGATACGGTGGAGCGCGTCGAGATCATACGTGATCTCCGAATCGGCACGTTTGACGTGTTGGTCGGCATTAACTTGTTGCGAGAAGGTCTTGATATGCCTGAAGTTTCCCTTGTGGCTATTTTGGATGCAGACAAGGAAGGCTTCTTGCGCTCAGAGCGCTCACTAATCCAGACCATTGGCCGGGCAGCACGTAATATCAACGGCAAAGCTATTCTTTACGCTGACCGCATTACCGGTTCAATGGAACGTGCCATGGGCGAAACGGACCGCCGCCGTGAGAAGCAGATAGCATTTAATAAAGAGCACGGAATCACCCCAAGAAGCGTGACCAAAAGCGTGGCCGATATTCTGGAAGGTGCTGTCGTGCCCGGCAGCCGTTCCAATCGCCGCAAAAAATTGAAGGCCGCTGAAGACGCTGCAGAATACAAAGCCAATGAGTTGCGCACTCCGGCAGAAGTCGGCAAGCGCATCAAGCAGCTTGAAGAGAAGATGTATCAATTCGCTCGAGATCTTGAGTTTGAGTCCGCGGGTAAACTACGCGATGAAATCCAGCAGCTGAGGGATCATCTCGTCAGGCTGGGCTAATCACCCTGCTGATCGCTGCTGCTGGTAGTCAAAGCAGCAAAACGACCACTTGATTATTTATTGTACAAAGACAGGTTTAATCGTACTTTTCAGTTACTTAAGCTTGACAAGAACCAGGTGGCTGCGTAAAGTTCGCGGCCATTGCAGGCACGTAGCTCAGTTGGTTAGAGCACCACCTTGACATGGTGGGGGTCGTTGGTTCGAATCCAATCGTGCCTACCAGATGTAACCCGCACTGCACGGGTAGAAGAGGGCGATTCCGAAAGGGTCGCCCTTTTTTTTTGCAAAAAATTTCAATACTTTTGCAAAACGATCCACCCGCCTACAGCTATAACCCTGCCGACAAGTTCAGATACTCCAACTTCTTTTCGTCGTGCCCTCTTTCAGTTTCCTTCGCAGCATTCAGCCACCCCGATTAAGTCTACGGTCACTCGCGGCTGCGCAGACTTAACTTTCCCCCAATGCCAAGCTACATATTGCAGGTTACTTTCTGGCGACACTTAATCCGCCTGATGAATGATCAAGTATTCATCTCTTGCTTTTCTGTTATTTTAAATTAGGGTGATCACCTTAGGAGGTGGTAATTTCCTCCCATCGCTTCCGTAAAACACCAGGATCCTTCAATGACAGATCAACAAAACTCCAGCCAAAGTGCAGCCAATATTGAGGCCCTACGCGAGCGTTATCGCGCTGAGCGCGAACGCCGCACTCCCGACAAGGCATCTCGCACCTATCTCGACATGCGCGAGAGCTTTGGGGAAATGCTGGATGATCCTTATGCCGACGCGAAGGGTCGCGAACCGGTCGACGATGAAGTGGATGTGCTGATCGTTGGTGGTGGCTTTGGCGGCCTTATGACCGCCGCCCGCATGCGTGAAGCTGGCGTTAAGAAGATCCGCATCGTCGAGGCTGGCAGCGATGTTGGTGGTACCTGGTATTGGAATCGCTACCCTGGTGCGGCCTGTGATGTCGAATCCTATGTTTACTTTCCGTTGCTGGAAGAAACCGGCTACATGCCCAAAGAGCGCTATTCCAAAGCGAGCGAGATCCGCGAGCACGCGCAGCGCATCGCCCAGCATTTTGGCCTGTACGATCACGCATTGTTCTCCACACAGGTCAGCTCGCTTGATTGGGACGATGAAGCGTCAAATTGGAGTGTGAAAACCAATCGTGGCGACAGCATGCGCGCGCGTTTTGTAGTGCTAACCACTGGCCCGCTGAACAAGCCGAAACTGCCCGCCATTCCCGGCATTGAGCGCTTCAAAGGGCACAGCTTCCACACCAGTCGCTGGGACTACGCGTATACGGGCGGCAGCGCTACCGAGCCGATGACCGGCTTGGCTGGCAAGCGCGTTGCTATCATTGGTACAGGGGCCACGGCGATCCAGTGCGTTCCACCCTTGGCACGTGATGCCAAGCAACTGTTTGTATTCCAGCGCACACCTTCATCCGTAGATGCGCGCAACAACTCGGTTACCGATCCTGAATGGGCCGCTGCATTGACACCGGGCTGGCAGCAGCGTCGCATCGAGAGCTTCACCGCGCAGTTCACCAGCCGTCTCGATATTAAAAACGAGGTGAACGACGGTTGGACAACCCTGGCGAACGCCATTCGGGAGAAGTTGGCCGCTGGGCGCTCGGTAGCCGATGCAGCGCAGCTGCTTGAAGAAGCCGATTTCGAGAAAATGGTTCAGGTGCGTGAGCGCATTGAGAGCATTGTGGATGACCAGGCAACTGCTGATGCTCTGAAGCCTTGGTTCAGCCTCTACTGCAAGCGTCCGTGCTTTCATGATGAGTACTTGCCGACCTTTAATCGCAGCAACGTGACTCTGGTCGATACGGCGGGCAAGGGTGTGCAAGCCATTACCGAGAAAGGTCTGGTGGTCGATGGTAAAGAGTACGAAGTCGATTGCATCGTGTTTGCGACCGGATTTGAGGTGGCGTCCGACTTTGCCCGACAGGCAGGCTTTGAATTGCACGGCGTTGGCGGCCTCACGTTGCCGCAAATATGGAGCCAAGGCATGTCGACCTTCCACGGCCTGCATTCACGCGGTTTTCCCAATTTGTTTTTCATCAGCCAGGCGCAGTCTGGCATGTCGGTTAACTTCCCGCACATGCTCAGCGTTCAAGCCTTTCACGCGGCGCATCTGGTTGGTCATTCGGTGGTCAACGGCGTGCAGCGGGTCGAGGCTTCGGCTGAGGCCGAGCGCAATTGGACCGATAAAATTGTAGAGCTGAGTGGTGCGCGCATTAAATTCCTTGAAACCTGCACGCCGGGCTTCTACAACAACGAAGGGGGGCGCCTGGAAGCGCAAGCCAAGAGTATGCCTTACGGCGGCGGCCCATTGGAGTTTATCCAGATTTTGCAGGACTGGCGCGAGGCTGGTGAGTTTGAAGGTCTTGAGCTCGACGGCAAGCCAGCCAATAAGAAAGGGGAGTCGAAATGAATCAAGCAAAGGGTCGTAAATCTATTTTCATCACTGGTGCCAGCTCTGGCATGGGCCGGGCGACTGCATTGAAGTTTGCCAGTGAAGGTTGGTTTATCGGTGCTTTTGATATTGCCCAGGCCGGCCTCGATAGCTTGAAAGAAGAGCTAGGCGCGGAGAACGGCTTTTTTATGACCCTGGACGTAACCAATGCCGAGCAGTTTGCCGAGGCGATGAACGCCTTCGGCGAAGCTACCGGTGGTCGCCTTGATCTGATGTTCTCTAATGCCGGCATCTCGGCTGCTGCGGGCATGTTTGATGAGGTTTCTTGGGAAGAGATCATGAAGGTCGTGAACGTTAATTTCTTCGGTGTGATGATTGGTATTCGTGCCGCCATACCGCTGCTGAAAACCACGCCAGGTTCGCTTTGTCTGACCAACGCTTCATCTTCGGCCATCTGGGGTACTGCCGGAATCGGTGCTTACTCAGCAACCAAGCATGCGGTTAGGGGTCTTACCGAGGCGCTGTCCATCGAACTGAAACGCTACGGCGTTCGGGCTGCCGACCTGCTGCCCGGTCTGATTGACACGCCTATTCTGCCTGAGAGCCTCCGAGCAATTGCACCGACCGAAGGGCAGTGGCGATTAGTACCCACCAGTGAAATCGCCGACACCGTCTGGGACGCCTACCACCAGGATGTACTGCACTGGTACGTACCCAAGGAATTACGTGAATTCCACCGCCAAGTGGTGGATAACCCCGAGGCAGTGCGCGAAGAGCGTTTTGAACTCGCACAACAAATGGCCGCCATGGCCGAACAAAAAAGCTGAGGAGTTACATCATGTCTATTCTCAATGCTACCCATAACTCCCAGGCGGCGGATGACAGCGTCGCCGTGATTGAGCTCAAAACTGTTTTTGCTGAGCAGCAGAGAGCCTTTGCTGCCGATCGTTACCCCAGTCTGGAGGTGCGCCGCGAGCGTATCGAGAAGGTCATCGGCATGCTGGTTAGCAACCGCGAACGTATTCACCAAGCGTTGATGTCCGACTTCGGTAACCACCCCAAAGGCGCCTCAGATCTAATCGAGATGCTCGGCATCGTTGGTCGAGTACAGTATGTGCTGGACCACCTTGAAGAATGGATGCAACCGCAGCCACGCGAGATAGACTCTGCGGCGCTAGGCAATGCGCGTGCGTTCATCCGCCAAGAACCCAAGGGCGTGGTCGGCAACATCGTGCCCTGGAACTTCCCGATTGATATTTCGATTGGACCATTGGCGGAAATGCTGGCCGCTGGCAATCGAGTTATCATCAAGCCATCAGAATACGCTCCAGCGTGTGCCAAGTTAGTCGCTGAGATGGTTGCTGCCACTTTCGATCGCAACTTGGTCCATGTTGTAGTCGGCGGACTAGAGCTGTCACGCGAATTCAGCGCCACACCTTGGGATCACCTGCTGTACACCGGCAGTCCCAACGTGGGTCGCCAAGTGATGGCTGCTGCGGCGAAGAATCTGACGCCAGTAACGCTGGAACTAGGTGGCAAGTGCCCGGCGCTCCTCACTCCCGGATCGGTCACAGCACAAAATGTCGAGTCGGTGATTGGCACTAAAGTCATTAAAAATGGCCAGATGTGCGTCAGCGTTGACTATGTCATGGTCCCGCGCGGCGACGTGCCAGCCTTCATTGCACAGGCTCGCGGCTTTCTTGATCGGTCGGCACCCCATTATTCAAAGAGCTCGGAATGCACAGGCATCATCTCTGAACGTCACATGGCGCGTATTTCTGACATGCTGAAGGAGGCCGAAGCTAGGCAGGTGAGTATTGTCGCGCTGGAAGATGATCCGCAAATCGACCTGACTACTCGGCGTATGCCTATCTCGCTGGTGATCGATCCGCCCGCCGATCTTAGGCTCATGCAGGAGGAGATATTTGGTCCCATTATGCCGGTCCTGCCTTATGACGATCTGGATGATGCTATCGCGCATATTAATGCAGGCGAGCGACCTCTGGGGCTTTACGTATTCGGCGATGACGAAGCGCTTACCGCGAGCGTGTTGCAACAGACCAGTTCCGGCGGTGCCGCCGTCAATACCTGCGCACTGCAAAGCGGCCTCCCGTCGCTGGCGTTTGGCGGTAGTGGCAACAGTGGAATGGGGCGTCATCACGGGGTGGAAGGTTTTCGCGAGTTTAGCAACCCACGCGGCATAGTCGTACGCGGCGACCAGGGCGATCACATCGATGCGTTTTATGCTCCTTACAGCAAAGCCAGCGCCATGGTCGATGCTGCGCTAGGTGGCTAGACTGTTGTAACAACGAGACGGAAGGGTAGCCATCTGCCTTGTTTTATTACGTGTTCACAAAAGGCGGCCCAAGTGGTCGCTTTTTTGTGTCCGCCACTTTATTCCGCGCACTGATGGCCTGCTCAGTTCTGGCCTCTCCCCTGGCAAGCTACTTATTTCTTCAGGTCTTTTGGAGGGCTGTGATAGAGTGCCCCTCTTTTTTCGAGCCCATTCCTTGGTTTGGCTCGCTTATTCAAGTCTTTTCGTGACGGCTTGGCAGTAGCCCACGAGCGTCAAGCGGACTTAAGCCGCCTGAGCTGCACGTGCGATCCGAATGACAGTTAATCATCATGTGGCCTTGCGTAGGGGTCACCACTGAGCAGGAGTGGCCCATGCCCACTATTACCCTTCCTGACGGCAGTCAGCGTCCTTTTGATAATTCCGTTTCCGTTGCTGACGTAGCGCAGTCCATTGGCGCTGGCCTGGCCAAAGCTACCATCGCTGGCAAGGTTGACGGCCGACTGGTCGACGCCAGCGATCTTATCGAGCACGACGCTACACTGCAGATCATCACCGCCAAGGATGAAGAAGGGCTGGAAATTATCCGCCACTCCTGCGCGCACTTGATCGGCCATGCGGTCAAACAGCTGTACCCAACGGCGAAGATGGTCATCGGTCCCGTCATTGATGAAGGCTTCTATTACGACATCTCTTTCGAGCGCTCTTTTACACCCGAAGACATGATCGCAATCGAGCAGCGCATGCGCGAGCTGATCGCTACTGATTACGACGTGATCAAAAAAGTAACGCCGCGTGACGAAGTCATCAAAGTATTTGCAGAGCGCGGCGAAGAGTACAAGCTGCGTCTGGTTGAAGACATGCCCGATGAAAAAACCATGGGCCTGTACTATCACGAAGAATATGTCGATATGTGCCGTGGTCCGCACGTACCGAACACGCGCTTCCTGAAGGCGTTTAAGCTGACGCGGATTTCTGGTGCCTACTGGCGTGGCGATGCCAAGAACGAGCAGTTGCAGCGCATCTACGGCACTGCCTGGGCTGATAAAAAACAGCTTGCCGCTTATATTCAGCGCATAGAAGAAGCCGAGAAGCGTGATCACCGTAAGATCGGCAAGCGTCTTGACCTATTCCACATGCAAGAAGAAGCACCGGGCATGGTGTTCTGGCATCCTAATGGCTGGTCTATTTATCAGGTGCTTGAGCAATACATGCGCCAGATCCAGAACGGTGCCGGCTATAAAGAGATCAAAACGCCACAAGTCGTCGACCGTGTATTGTGGGAACGCTCAGGGCACTGGGAGCACTATTCAGCGGCGATGTTCACTACCCAGTCGGAAAGTCGCGACTACGCTATCAAACCGATGAATTGCCCGTGCCACATTCAGGTATTCAACCAGGGTTTGAAGAGCTACCGCGAATTGCCGCTACGTCTCGCGGAGTTTGGCTCTTGCCACCGTAACGAGCCGTCTGGTTCGCTGCACGGCTTGATGCGCGTACGCGGTTTTACTCAGGATGACGCGCACATCTTCTGTACCGATGAACAGGTCAAGAAGGAAGCAGCCGAGTTTATCGCGCTGACTTTGCAGGTTTACAAAGATTTTGGCTTCGATGATGTGGAGCTCAAGCTGTCCACTCGTCCGGAAAGTCGTGTTGGTGACGATGCACTCTGGGATCAGGCCGAACAAGGTCTGGAAGCAGCGTTGAACGAAGCCGGCCTGAAGTGGGATCTGCAGCCGGGCGAAGGCGCTTTTTATGGTCCAAAGATCGAATTTTCTCTACGTGACTGCATCGGCCGGGTATGGCAATGCGGTACACTACAACTCGACTTCATGTTGCCAGGCCGTCTAGGCGCGCAATATGTGGCCGAAGATGGCTCGCGCAAGACTCCGGTTATGTTGCATCGCGCTATCTTGGGATCTTTTGAACGATTTATCGGAATATTGATCGAACATTACGCCGGCGACTTCCCGGCTTGGCTGGCGCCGACACAGGTGGCAGTACTGAATATTACCGATAATCAGGCGGAATATTGTGCAAAAGTAGAGAAAACCCTGAATGAAATGGGTTATCGGGCTGTTGCGGACTTGAGAAACGAGAAGATCGGCTTTAAAATCCGCGAGCATACTTTGCACAAGACCCCCTATCTCCTGGTAATTGGTGATAGAGAAGTTGAATCGCACACAGTGGCCGTGCGTACGCGGGAGGGTAAAGATCTGGGTTCAATGACTGTAACCGAGTTTTCTGAATTCCTGTCCCGCTCTATATCATTAAGAGGCCGCCCGAATTCGGAGCTATAACGATTAAACGCGAGATGAGACAAGACAAAAGAGCCGCACAACGCCCGCCAATTAATGACAACATTACGGCGCGCGAAGTGCGCCTGATTGGCGCCGATGGTGAACAAATCGGTATCGTGTCCATTCAGGAAGCATTGGCTAACGCTGAGGAGGCCAAGCTCGACCTGGTTGAAATCTCCCCCGATGCAGAGCCGCCAGTATGTCGCGTTATGGACTACGGCAAGCATGTCTTCGAAAAGAAGAAACAGCAGGCTGTCGCACGGAAAAATCAGAAACAGATTCAGATTAAAGAAATAAAGTTTCGACCAGGGACGGAAGATGGGGACTATAAGGTGAAGTTACGCAACCTTATACGCTTCCTAAGTGATGGGGATAAAGCCAAGGTTTCATTGCGATTCCGCGGCCGCGAAATGGCCCACCAGGAGCTGGGGATGGAGTTGTTGAAGCGGGTTGAACAAGACCTACTTGAATACGGCACCGTCGAACAGCACCCGAAAATGGAAGGTCGTCAGCTGATGATGGTCATCGCACCCAAGAAGAAAAAGTAATCTCCAGGGCAACGCCAGGCCTTGCGGTTATCTATTAACGCAATTTGCGGAGTAAGTGAACATGGCTAAAGTAAAGATGAAGACCAAAAGGGGTGCTGCAAAGCGCTTCAAGGCGACCGGTAACGGTCTCAAGCACAAGCATGCTTTCAAGAGCCACATCCTGACCAAGATGAGCACTAAGCGTAAGCGTCAACTTCGGGGTACTTCCGAGTTGCACCCTGCTGATGTGCAAAAAGTCGAGCGCATGTTGCGTCTCCGTTAAGTCTAGGTTGAGGAAATAAATAATGGCTCGTGTTAAGCGTGGTGTAATGGCGCGTAAGCGTCACAAGAAAGTTCTCAAACTGGCTAAAGGTTACTACGGTGCGCGTTCACGCGTATTCCGCGTTGCCAAACAGGCCGTTATCAAAGCTGGTCAGTATGCGTACCGTGACCGTAAGCAGCGTAAGCGTCAGTTCCGCGCGCTGTGGATTGCTCGTATCAACGCTGGTGCTCGTCAGAACGGTGTTTCTTACAGCCGCCTGATTGCCGGCCTGAAAAAGTCGTCCATCGAGATCGATCGTAAAGTTCTGGCTGATCTGGCTGTGAACGAAAAAGCGGCGTTCACCGCGATTGTCGAGAAAGCAAAGGCTAGCCTGGCTTAAGCCCTCGTTACGACAATCACCACGCCGTAAGGCGTGGATGGCAACGTCAATAATAGGGGAAGAGCCTCACCGCTCTTTCCCTATTTTTGTTTCTGGAGTTTGTAAATGGAAAACCTTGACGCCCTGGTCTCCCAAGCACTTGACGCTATTGAGCAGGCAGCAGATATCAATGCGCTGGAGCAGATCCGCGTGCAGTACCTAGGCAAGAAGGGCGAGCTGACTCAGGTGATGAAAACCCTGGGCAACATCCCGGCTGAAGAACGGCCTAAAGTAGGCGCCATGGTCAATGAGGCCAAAGAGCGTGTATCCAGTGTGCTGAACGCACGCAAGAGCGATATGGAATCTTCCGCGCTGAACGCCAAATTGGCTGCCGAGCGTGTTGATGTGACCCTCCCTGGCCGTGGCCAAGTGAGCGGTGGTTTACATCCGGTGACGCGTACCATGGAGCGCATCGAACAGATTTTTGCCCACGTCGGTTATACCGTCGAGGAAGGTCCTGAGGTAGAGGACGATTACCACAACTTTGAAGCCCTCAACATTCCTGGCCATCACCCGGCGCGGGCAATGCATGACACCTTCTATTTCAATGCCAACACCTTACTGCGCACCCACACCTCACCGGTACAAGTGCGCACGATGGAGAGTAGCCAGCCACCGATCCGGATCATCTGTCCGGGGCGTGTTTACCGCTGCGACTCCGATCAGACTCATTCGCCTATGTTTCACCAGGTCGAAGGATTGCTGATTGACGAGGGCGTGAGCTTTGCTGATTTGAAAGGGACTATCGAACAATTCCTGCGCGAATTCTTCGAAGCGGACCTGGAAGTGCGTTTCCGTCCCTCGTTCTTTCCCTTCACAGAGCCGTCTGCCGAGGTGGATATCCGTCGCACCGTGATCAAGAACGGTGAAGAGAAGTCCGACTGGCTAGAGGTCCTGGGCTGCGGCATGGTGCATCCGGATGTGCTGCGCATGTCGGGCATTGATCCAGAAAAATATCAGGGTTTTGCCTTCGGTATGGGTGTAGAGCGTCTGACGATGCTGCGCTACGGCGTGGCAGATCTGCGCATCTTCTTCGACAACGACCTGCGTTTTCTTGAGCAGTTTCGCTGAGCGCCGCCCCCCGCAACCCTTTGAAAGCAGGAACCAATAATGAAATTCAGTGAACAGTGGCTGCGCACCTGGGTTAACCCTGACGTCTCCCGTGACGATCTGGTAGCGCGCCTGTCCATGACCGGACTCGAAGTAGACAGCGTTACGCCAGCTGCCGGCGTGTTTAGCGGTGTGGTGGTGGGCGAGATTGTCAGTGCTGAACAGCATCCAGATGCCGACAAGTTGCGCGTTTGTCAGGTCAGTAACGGCACCGAGCAGTTTCAAGTGGTCTGTGGCGCCCCCAATGCGCGTCCTGGCATCAAGATACCCTTCGCCATGGTCGGCGCCGAGCTGGGCGAAGACTTCAAGATCAAGAAGGCTAAGCTGCGCGGTGTGGAATCTTTCGGCATGCTGTGTTCCGCCGCCGAATTAAAGCTGTCTGACGACCACGACGGCTTGTACGAGCTGCCTACCGATGCTCCTGCAGGTCAGAACGTGCGTGAGTATCTGGGTCTGGACGACGCCATCATCGAGGTAGATCTGACGCCCAACCGCGGCGATTGCTTGTCTATTGCCGGCCTGGCCCGTGAAGTGGGTGCCAACTACGGCGCCGCAGTTACCCGCGTACAGATTGAACCGGTAGCTGCGGTACATGACGATGTGCGCCCGGTAGAGCTCTTGGCGACACAGGCCTGCCCACGGTACTTGGGCCGCGTTATCCGCAACGTCGATCTGTCCCGCGCGACGCCCTTGTGGATGGTCGAGCGTTTGCGTCGCAGCGACATCCGCAGCATTGATCCCGTGGTTGATACCACCAACTATGTGATGCTCGAACTGGGGCAGCCACTGCATGCATTCGATCTGGCCGAGATCAAGGGCGGCATTCGTGTGCGCTTGGCCGAGGAAGGCGAGAAGCTGGTCCTCCTCGATGGCCAAGAAATCACTCTGCGCGCGGACACGCTCGTTATCGCTGATCACCAGCGCCCTTTGGCTATGGCCGGTATCATGGGTGGCGAGCATAGCGGTGTTAGCGCGAGCACTCAGGATCTGTTCCTGGAAAGTGCCTTCTTCGACACCATAGCCATCGCCGGCAAAGCGCGTGGTTACAGCCTGCACACCGATTCCTCGCACCGCTTTGAGCGCGGTGTGGATTGGCAACTGCAGCGTGACGCTATGGAGCGTGCTACTGCATTGATCCTGGAAATCGTTGGTGGTGAGCCAGGCCCGGTAATTGAAGCAGTAGAGCAGGGCGCCTTGCCAACACTGAAGCAGATCACTCTGCGCAGCGAGCGGATTAACCAGATGCTTGGCATGCAGATGAGCGAAGCCGATGTAGTCGGCTACCTGACCCGCCTGGGTCTTGCCGTGACGGCTGAAGGCGAAGGTCAATGGCAGGTCAATGTGCCTAGCCACCGCTTCGATATCAGCATAGAAGTGGATCTGATCGAAGAATTGGCGCGCCTTTATGGCTACAACCGCCTACCGGTCAGCGCACCTACGGCGGCCCTTAATTTGACCGCCAAGCCGGAAACCCTTGGCGAGCTGCCAACACTGCGCCGTCTGCTGGTTGCCCGTGGTTACCATGAAGCAATCACCTACAGCTTTGTCGAGCCGGGTCTGAACAAACAGTTTGATCCAGAGGTCGAGCCTTTGGCGCTGGCTAATCCGATTTCTACCGACATGGCTGTCATGCGCACATCGCTGTGGCCCGGCTTGAGCAAGGCGCTGCAATATAACCAGAACCGTCAGCAAAGCCGCGTTCGTTTGTTTGAAAGCGGTTTGCGCTTTGTGCCCCAAGCAAACGGTGAGCTGCTGCAAGAACGTATGTTGTCTGGCATTGCCTGCGCAACGCGGCTGCCGGAAGGCTGGGCAAACGGTGCTGATAAGCTCGACTTCTTCGACGTTAAAGCCGATGTGGAAGCGATTTTGAGCAATGGTGGCGCCGGCGATGCCTACACTTTTGTGCCCGGCGAGCATCCAGCATTGCACCCAGGCCAAACTGCCAGCATTCAGCGCAACGGCGAGCAAGTGGGTTTGCTGGGCGCGCTGCATCCAAAGCTGGTGACTGATCTCGACCTGAACGGGCCCGTTTTTGTGTTCGAGTTGGCATTAGCGAAGATTTGCGAAGGGCAATTGCCGCGTTTCGCCGAATTGTCACGCTATCCTGAAGTCCGAAGAGATATAGCGTTAGTCGTTGATCGCTCGGTATTGGCGGAAGATTTATTGGCCTGTATTCGCAGCGAAGCGGGTGAGCACCTCAAAAACCTCAGGTTGTTTGACGTTTATGAGGGCAAAGGTATTGATCCGCTTAGAAAAAGTATGGCTATCGGCTTGACCTTGCAGAATTCCTCGCGCACTCTTACGGATGAAGAGGTGAATGCTGTCATGGACGGAGTGTTGAAGTCCCTGGAGCAAGGATTCAACGCCACACTAAGGAAATAGTCTATGGGGGCTCTGACAAAAGCAGAGATGGCTGAGCGGCTCTATGAAGAGCTAGGGTTCAATAAACGCGAAGCCAAAGAGTTGGTCGAACAGTTTTTCGAAGAAATTCGTAATGCACTGGAAACCAATGAGCAGGTCAAACTTTCCGGTTTCGGCAATTTTGATTTGCGTGACAAACGTCAGCGCCCCGGACGCAATCCCAAGACGGGTGAAGAGATCCCCATTACCGCAAGGCGTGTAGTGACTTTTCGCCCCGGACAAAAACTCAAGGCCAGAGTAGAAGCCTATGCTGGAACCCAGCCATAACGACGAACTGCCGGCTATCCCCGGCAAACGCTATTTCACCATTGGTGAAGTAAGCGAGCTTTGTGCAGTAAAGCCTCATGTTCTGCGTTACTGGGAGCAGGAATTTCCACAACTTTCACCCGTAAAACGTCGCGGAAATCGCCGTTATTATCAGCGTCAAGATGTGCTGATGATTCGTCAGATCCGAGGGTTGCTCTACGACCAAGGTTTCACTATTGGTGGTGCACGTCAGCGTCTTTCTGGCGATGAGGCAAAGGATGATGTAACTCAGTATAAACAGCTGATACGCCAAACCATTGCCGAACTGGAAGAAGTGTTGATCGTTTTGCGCGTACGTTAAACTGGTCGCTTGATCGAAAAAAAACTTTCGCATTTCAGATAGTTAATGTATTATTCGACCCGCTTCAGAAGTTAAATGGAAGCACCGTCGGGGCGTAGCGCAGCCTGGTAGCGCACTTGCATGGGGTGCAAGGGGTCGAGTGTTCGAATCACTCCGTCCCGACCAAATTACATAGAGGGATCAAGCACTTAGCGGCCTGATCCCTTTTTTGTGCCTGAAGCGCGCAAAACCGGCGCAAAATGCGCGCAAAACCTAACTGGTGATCTGCGCAATATCCAAGTCTGGCACTGCGTCAGCCCACACAATTTCCGCATGATCTCGCTGATAGTTTCGCGTCATATCTTCAGTGGCGTGGCCGGCGATCTTCTGCCCATCCTTCCCGGCTTTTTTGTACAGGTGCAGGCTTAGCGCTCGCACTTCATGAAAGCCCGGCTGTTCTGCATCACTCCAATCTGCATAGCACTTCGATCCGTCTCGAGCATCCTTGAATGCCCTGGTCAGATAATCCTGCTCAACCTTTGTCCAATGCTCTTTGTTCTGTTGCTGCTTTTGCTTCAGGCGTTCTGGCATCCGGTGAATGAGGAAAGGTGAAAGCACCCGGTCACGGCATCGCTCAATCACTGCGTTCAGCTCTGGCGTTAGCTTAAAGCGGATCCATGCTGTGTCGCTGGCCTTGGCTGTTTTCTGCTGAATGACGTACAGATAGCCGTCTCGCACATCATCAAAGCGCATGTTCAGAATGTCAGCCCGGCGTTGAGCAGTAATCAGCGCAAGGTCAATCGCGTTCTGAAGCCAAATAGGGGAGTGGCCTCGCACTGCTTTCAGACCTTCGACCGTGTGGCGCTTGCGTGCCTTCTTCTCGATCCGGTTGATAGTGCTGGCTGCCGGATTATCGGGGCACAGGCCTTTGGCGCAGGCATGATTAAACACGTCGACCAGCAGCGCGCGGCACTGGTTGCTAGCTCTCGGCGTGAGGCTGTCCAGCAATTCCGACACCATACGAATCGTGATCTCATCAATCGGCCGCACGCCAAAGGCGGCTTTGACCTGCTTAAACCGGATGGCATATAAATCAAGCGTGGCTTTGGCCAGCTCCCGGTGCGGCAGGATCTCAGCGGTAAAGCTGTCGATGAAGTCCTGCATCAGAACCTTGTCACCCATCACCCGGGTGATCAGGTCAGAGTGTGCCGTCAGGATCGCATTCAGCTGCTTAGCTGCCCTGATGGCCTCGGTCTTGTCCGCGCCCATCGGGTGCCATGTGCCGTCATCAGGACGGCGGTAGCGGAATGTTGACCGCCGCCCGTCCAGATACAGATTGGGCGGCAGGCCTTTGTTTTTGGCGTTGCGCGGACGTGGTGCCATTAGGCGATCTTCCTATTCAGTACCTGATCAACCAGCGGGTTGCCGGTCTGTTTACGGTAGAGGGTCCAATTCACATAGTACAGTTTGCCGATCTGTTTGCCCGGCAGGTCGCCGCGTTTAATCTGCTCGCGGATCGTGTTCGCGCCTGCGGGCGTACCATGCTCGCCCCACACGCGCTGCTGGAAAACGCTGATCTTTATCATGTCGTACATCTGTCATACCTCCCGGCTCTGCGCTCTGTAGGTGTTCCATGCCTCAATATCAGGCTGGATGACTCGAACTGTTTCTTCGCCCATCCGCCAATCCACATATCGGGAGCCGCCCGGGAAGGTGAACGAAGCGATCCGGTCCGTCTCATGGTCGCTTGCCCATGTGATGGTGACGCCTGGGAATTTCTTATCAACTTCATCGATCAACTCCTGCTTTCTCGATGCACGAGCAGCCGCATCCGCTTCATCGGCATCCTTGCATGCCTGGCTGCAATAGACGGAGTCGCCGACAAACACAGGTTCCAGCTCAACGGTATTGCCGTCATCGTCCTCTGTCTCTTCAGTCCCGCCGCTGACTTGGCGGTCGCAGCCGCCGGCGCACGAACACCAGTAGCCGTTATCGATCCACGCCTTTGCCGGCACACCGCCTCGGCTTCCGTATTGATCCGCCCAGGGAGCGCGGCGGCAGGATTCCACTCCTTCCCATTCACAGCCAAGCTCGTTACCGCCATCACGCCGGGCCGCCGCTCCACTATTGGCGAAGACAATAACCGCGCACTGCTCATCATCTTGTACACAGTAGGCCTTGAGTGGTTTTGATTTGTTATCCATTGCTATGCCTCCCGGCGTGTAGGGTGGTGCCAAAGTGGGGTGGGGTTAGATAATCGCGGTCATCGTTTTGGATCCGTCGCCGTGCTCGGTGGTCAGCATCATTGGCGCCGGTCTACCTCCTCGGCGTATGAGCGCGTTAGCTTGCGTAAAGACTGGGTTGGGATTGCCTTCGCCATCAGGCAGCAGACTGCTACAGATAAGGCTTGAGCAGTCCTCGCCGTTAGGGCCTTCGCCGTCATGCGCGATATCAAAGCTGGCCATCATGGCGATACCGTGACTCTGGCAGGTCTCGATGATCTGCTGCATCAGTGGGCTGATTGTTTCGTCGTACACCTGTTCTTTGTTCATGACATTACTTCTCCCTCCCGCAATGCAGGATGTAGTTTGTTTGGTGGGTGAGTGGGGTTAGTTCCAGCGGTTGCGCTTGTTGCGCTTGCGCTCGCCTTTGGATTGGCGGGTGTACGGGGTCGGCCTGCAGTAGATTGAAGGGTCAGCAAGGTCCCGAACAGGCATGCGCGCCAACTCTTCCAGCATCGGGTCAGCTATCGGGATGTCGGCAGGATCAACCAACTCAATGCGGTGACCGTTCAGCTTTTCTGCCATGAGCGCGATCAATGCAGCCCTGCCTACCTGAGATTCCCCCGTGATCAATATCCGCTTTGGTCCGTTCACACCCCACCTTCCTTGCCCTGCTGGGCGCGATGTCGATCTAGTTCCTGCTGGATGCGCTTGGCTCGATCTCGTCCTGCTCGGACTGCACGATCCGCATCGGCTTTTATCCGCTTCTCGTCCTGAGCAATCATGCGAATCTGCTCTTCACACATAAGCTCCCAAAGCATCCATCGCTGCTCATCTGGCAGTGCGTTGTACCTGTCGGCTGCTTCGCTCATGATTCCTCCCCACTGCCTGACTTGGCTAGTGCAGCCACCGCAAAAGCAATTCGCTGGTCGTGCTCCTGCTTTAATTTGTCAACAGCCTGTGTCAGCGCGTTTCCGTACTTGCCTGAGATGCCAGAGGGCTGTGAGTCTGCGTCAATGAAATGCCTCAATGCCTCGACCAACTCCGCTATCCGCGCCTTGTCTGCTGCGCGCTCGTTCCATGCCTTGACGGCTTCCAAGTCTGCCGCCGCAAAATCCTCATCGGTGATAGCTTCACTGCAATCTATGGCGGGACCGCTGGCGAGGCATGAATCACACGTCACCTTTGGTCCGGCTACTACATGCGTTAACTCTGACGGGCCTCCGCAATGCGGGCACGCATCCGGCTTATCAGTCATGGCTGCTGCTCCTGATCCTGTTTTCGCACAAACCCAAGGCGATTCAGTGCGGCCTCTAGGTCATAGTCGGTTGCGTTTTTTGGTGCCGTACCAAGAAGCATCACAACGAACTTTTCGCCTTTGGGCGGCTTGAAGCTAAACGTGAATTGCTGGGCTGATTCTTCGCCCCAGCAAGTCTTATTGAAGGTGCTCACAAAGCTTGCGTCGCCATCATTCAGATATACGTCTGGCATACTCACCCCTCCCTGTTCTGGTGGGCGGCGAGGACTGCGCGGGCATCGGCAATCTTCTGATGCGGCCTAATGCCGTCCATTTCTACCAGCTTGAGCATGCCTTCCAGCGCCTTAACCAGTTCAGCAACACCAATCTGACCATCCCGAAAGCCCTGTGCAGCCTGATCTGCCATGTCGTGCGCAGTGTATTGCTCTGCGTCCAGTTCGGTGCCGAGGGCTGGCGTGGGCCGGGGGGCGGTGTATTCCGCCCCTATCTGGAATACTCCAAATCCAGCCTCCTGTAGCGCCTTGAGCAGCCCCAGCCCGCGATCTATCGCATCACCCGCACTAGCTGTCGCAGCGGCGTGTGACGCCATGCCAAGCCGGTGCGCATGAATGTTGTTTGGCTGCTCGGCATAGGTATAAGCGCGCTTGGTCTCTGGCGTGTCGTATGCCCCTCCGCGCATTCCAACCAAGCAAACTGTCCACTCCTGCTCCACCCCCTCCGAGGGCTGTGGGGCTGCTGCGATCAACCGGCGAAGCGTTTGCACCTCTTTGCATCCGCTGTCCAGGCTGTCCAGAAACAACCCTGCGCGCCGCAATGCGGTATCACTCGGCACCGCTTGCTGGCGGGCTGCTTCCTTCTGCGCTTGGTCCTTTGAGCATTGCGAGCAAATGCCAGGACCGCCGCAACGCGCCCGCTCACCGTCTGGCCGGTGGTAAACATGCCCATGTCCTGAGTTCGGATTGGCTGGATCAAATTCACTTTTCATCGCTCATTCTCCGGGTAAATCCGCATACCTGTGATGCCCGAATCAAGATCAATCCGGATCTGCTTTACCGTGCGGGCCAGCGCTTCAAGATCCTGCCCGGCGTATACCTCTGGTGGCACTCCTGACAGTACGGCGATTGGCTTGCCGTCTGAGTCAGTGCCGAAGGTGGCTGTTAGTTGTGGGGTCATTGGATTGCCTCGGGTTATGCGGTCACTGGCGATTCTTGATAAGCGCCGGACGGGTATGCGGCTTGGGGTCTACTTCAATGAAGCCAGAGCCCTTGTAATCGCCATCGGTTGCCCTGGCCATATCCACTTCAAGACGGGCCGAAGCGTTGATCTCTGCTGCTACCTGGGCGACAGCCTTGGCCTGATCGACCGTGTAGTTGCCTTCGAGCACGCCGTTCATGGTCTTGCCGAGGATTTCGCGCAAATCACTGAGTGTCTGCATTGTCTTTCTCCAATTGATTGATCTTGCGCTTGAACCATCCAAGCGTCAGGGCGGCGCTCCGGTAGTCGGGGCCGTATCGGTCGATGCTGTTGCGGCGCATGTTCTCGGCACGGGTGACGGCTTCGAGGTTGTCAGGGTCGAAGTTCTCGCGGTTGCCGTCCTTGAAGATGACGATGTGGTTGTCTGGCACCGGGCCGTTGTGTTCTTCCCAGATCACGACATGAACCGCTTTCCAGTCGTCTTTCTTGATGCCAGTGTCGGCCACCTTTCGGTACAGGATGCCGTCCTTGCTGATGCGCTCGGCACCGATGGGGCGCCAGGTGTTCGAGGGTTTGTCGCCCTGCTTGAACTGAGTTTCCTTTGATCTGCCGCCCGCCTGGTAGCCAGTCATTCCCGCGTTCCATGGCTCCTGTCCGGGCTTGAATCGTCCGCAGCCGGTGATGGCCTTGTATTCATCGGTGCGCTTGAGTTGAAGTTTCTGCACTCGGTTATAGATAGAACTGGTGCCGCGCCCCATTAACGTCGAGCACTGGTTCAGAGAGTGCGTTTTCCATAGCTCGCGCAGCAACGTATCTTCTTCAGGCGTCCACGCCTTGTATTCCAAGCGCCGCCGTCCTGTGTTTTTAGCCATTGGGTGCCTCGACTAGAAAAGCGCTAACTGCTCTTCTCTGATTATTTGAACTGGCGGGGCGATTGGTGGGCGTGTCGACACCAAGGGTTCCGGGCTCGGGCTTGCGTCCATCAAACTGCCAAGCGCATAACCCCGCTCCAGCTTTACGCCCCACAACCCCATGATGTGAGCTGGCGTGAACCACTGTTCGCGCACTTCAAGGGTCAAGGTGTTGCCCAGCACCACGATGGCCGGGATATGCAGCAGCGATAGCTGCAGGAAGGCCATGTGCACAGCGCGACTGTCTACGTCCTGGGCGACTACGTGCATGTGCTGCTGGTAGTTGATGCCTGCCTTATTCATAGCTTCAGCCATAGCGATCACCATGGCCCCAGCACCTGCAGCCGGCTCGCTCACCCTGACAAAGCCGCGCCGCCGTATTAGGTCACGGCAGCTCTCGCCATCCCCTACATTGATCTGAGCCATGAGCGCGCAGAGGTGATAGGGCGTAAAGAACTGCCCGCGGGCGCTGTTGCCAAGCTCAAGCTCACTGAACACCCTGCCCAGCACATCGTCCGGCCCAAACTCCATCGCCAGGGTCAGCTCGCCGAACATCTTGGGGAACAGCTTCTGTTCTGCTGGCTCGTATCGCCCAATCAGCTGCATATATCGCTTCTCACGGCGATCGTGCTGGGGGAGGTCGGTTGAGTTGGCCAAGGCAATAGCGGCCATTTCGATAAAGTCGCCAAACACTTCCCAAAGGTGATGCCTGTGGCTGGCCTGCTGCAGCAGCTTGACCAGCGCTTTGCGATGCGTTTCGGCTGTTGTTGCTAGTGGAGGTTTGATTCGCGCATTCATTGATACCTCTGGCCAGCCGGCCGGGTGGGGTTAAGCTCAGCGCTTATTGCCAAATGTGATGGCGTACTTGTTGGCCCAGTGCTGCACGGTTCCTCTCGATACTCCAAGCCATTGAGCTGCATCATTGATCGTTGACCCACCAGCGGCGCTTACTCGCATCTGCTTTATCTGCTCGTCACTCGGGCCGGCGCGGCCAGGGCGGCGACCTTTACCGCTGCCGATGTTCAGATCCATTCCGTGCTCTTTCGCGGCCTTGCGCACAAGCCCTTGAGACTTGCCAACCTTTGCGGCTATCTCCGCTGCTGATAGAACGCCAGCTAAAGGCTTTATCTGGATCGCCAGATCGGCGCGTATGGCTTTGTTCTTAGCCGATCTAGCGTCAATGGCTACCTTCATATTGGCGTGCAAGTTGTCGATGCCAGACGGCTTGTGCGGTGCTGATGTTGGCTCTGGTTTATGTCCTGATCGCATATTGCGCATGGCTTCGTCGATCATGGCTTGGGCTTTAACGAGGTGGTCGGGGATGGCGTGTTGCATAAGCATGGCTTTCTGCCTTTCGTGACACGCCGCCGTGACGCTACGGCCTTGCGAGAAATTCCCGCAGCGCTGCGTCGTCCAGGCGGCTGATGTTGTGGATTGCGCGGGTCAACAGGTCATGCACCTCGTCGATGCCGGTTACCTGCTTGATCCGCTCTATGTGGTCTGCTGTGCCCTGGTACACCTCAACCTTGAGGGTGTAGGCCAGCAGGCGGGCGCGGCGCTCTTCAGCTTTCAGCTAGTCGCGCGCCCGTTTCTCTTTCTGGCGCTCGGCATCTGACTTTGCCATTGGGTCTCCATACACTTAACGGGGGAGGTTGGCGGTAATCTCAACCAGCTCTTGCTGGCACCAATCATTCGCGTCGGGCAGGTCGCTCGCGTTCTTAAACACGGGAATGCCGCGGTCGTGCGCCTCTTTTATCTCCGCAAGCGTGCCGGCTGAGCGCTCCCAGCCAGGGCAGAGCAATACGGCGTCAGAGCGGGTCATCAGCTCAAGCGTGGCCGCCAGCCAAAAGTGATCACCTATATCGGGATCAACCACATCAAGGTCGCCCGTGTTGGCGTGCGGTATGACTGGAGACCAGCCCTTGCGGATGGCTAATAGCCCAACGGCGCGAGCTGTTTGGATGTTGAGCGTTACGCCTGCGCGTGACTCAGCACGGTAGGGACCAGCGACATACGCCACCGGCATTGATTGCTTTTTCATTGTTAGCCTATATGAGGTGCGGCGGCCGCCAGGCCGGCTATGAAGGTGCCCCAGAACGCGAGGAAGCCCGCGCTCTCCCACAGGATTAGTCTGAGCACTGTGTTGGCCTCTGCTGGCGCTCCTTCTCACGAAGCTGAGTTATCTTTGCGCCCGCCGAAACGATCACGCCGATAACGTCCTTTTCCTCAGGGCCAATCCAGATCAGGGTGCCTGCAGTGGGCACATCAACTATTACTGAGGTGTTCTGACCAGCTGATGCCTGCAGCGCCTCTAGCAGCTTGGTGATATAGGCGCTCACCGTGCACCGCCTGCCGCCGCCGGCCGCATCATCCGACCCAGCGCCAAGCAAACCGTCTTTGACGCCCTGGCTTCTCGCTCAAGCTCGCCTGCACGCTGGTTTGTGGTGTTTTCTACCCGGCGGCGCTCGGTCCCAATCTCCACCGGCTGCATAACGCGCTCGCGGCTGATGTAGTTGAGGTCGTTGACGGCCATTTCTTCGAGCATGTAGAGGTCTTCAAGTGTGCTGGCCTGCTCAAGCATCAACACACGGTAAGCCATGAATTTAAGGGCCTGGTCTTTGGTAAGCATCCTGAGCTCCTACACGTAATCGAAGGGGTTAAAGAAAGGATCTTCGCGGCGGCCACCGCCTTTGAGGCGGGTTAACCTAGTGCGAGCGGTACGGGGCGCGCGGTCTTGATGATCTGGCGTGCTGTTAACAACAACGCAGCAAACGGCCAGGAACAGCACCAGCGGGGTGATGATGGCGCGCCGCATGGCCTCCGCAATAAGCTGAGCGCGGCGGCTAGCACCAAGCTTGAACATCGCGCTGTATACGCGTTTGCGCACGCTGTCAGGCGCTAGACCAACCTCTTTGGCGATCTGCTTATCTGTTTTGCCCTCGGCTACGCGAAGGGTGAAGTCGAGTTCACGCGCGCTCAGCAGGCCAGTAACGCCCTGCCAGTGCTCACTAGTGAGAATGGTCATTGGTGTACTCCATGTAATAGGGGGTGGCGCTTAGCAGGCCTTGCTGAGTCGCAGGCAAAAAGAACCCCGCGGGGGGATGCGGGGTTAAAGAGCGTGATTCGGTGGTGGCGCAGGTAGCGTTACGTTTGCGGAACGCCGGCCTGCTTGCGGTCGTGGATCTCTTTGCGATCAATCGCAACGCAGTCAGGGGCGGCTGTAGCCAGCTTTACCTGGTTGCCTTGAACGCTTTGGATTGTGACCTCGATATGATGGCCGCCTGCGCTGATGACTATGGTTTCGCCGATCCGGCGTGAAAGCGTGAGCATTTCCTTCTCCTTGGTTGCTTTTAGTGAATGTACCGTTACCTGCTGGCGCTGGTGCGGGCAATGCTTCGGGGCAGCGTGAAGTGGATCACGCCCCGGTTACTTTCCGATGCCGACTCTGTGAATCGGCATGAGAAATCAGGCTGCATACTCATACCAGTCGTTCGGCCCATCCTTGAATCGCCAGATGAATCGGTCCGTCTCAAGAGAGCACACCGGCTTGAATATGCAGATGTTGCCATCAACCTTTTCGCACCAGCCCAGCAGCGTGCCGGGATTCTCGGTCATGTGCTTCTCACTGGCGAAGATCCGGCAGCCGCGCATTGGCTTGAAGAAGCGCTTCATGCTCGCATCCTCGTTGCGGCGTGCTGCCAGTGTGGGTACAGGTCAAGCGCTGCATTGATGTCAGCCTGCGACCCTGTCCAGCTATCCAGCAGGGCAGTAGCCTGCTCGCGTTGCGGTTTGGCGACATCCCTAATCTGAATGCAAAACCGCTGAGCGTCAGCGCGGTTGATGTTGAACTGGGGTGCTGCCATCTGTAGTAGCCGATCTTCTGCAATCTCAAGCGGGCTTCTTCCGTATGTCATGTCGTTCTCCTGTTCGATTTTCCGGATGGCCCTGTCGCCAAGGCCATCGAGGAAATCTTTACCCTTACAACCGCCAGGGTGAGGCGGGGCGCAGTGCGTGCTGGGTCATTCGCACGGTTCAGTCAGAGCAACTTCGTCCGCTGCTGGGTTATCCCAGCATGGGCAGGCTTTCGGGCCTGTCGGATCGCCGGTCGCCAGTAGAGGCACTGCGGTCTGTTTGGTATTTCGTTTGATTGTGTAAAGAACGGCGGGTCGAGCCCTGGGCCGTTTGTTGCTGGCTTGGGGGTAAATATCAACCATTGGTTGTTGTATGTCAACTATTGGTTGATAAATAAATCAACTGCAATAAAAAACCCGCACAAGGCGGGCTGGGGGAGGGTATAAAAAAGCCCGCGATGGGCGGGCTTGATTGATAGTTCTCGGTTTTTAAATTTGAGCCCTAGGGGCCTCGGCTATCTCGCAAGTAACAGGATATCCTTCCCAAAAGTCAGGAATACGAGATTTTAGGTGCTTCATTTTGGGGGTTATGAACACCCTCAAAGCTGTACCGTTACCTTCTTTTTTGAAAGAAGATATCGATACTGATCCAGCAGTAACACCCAGCAGTGCTAGCAGATGCTGAGCCGCTACCCTTGGTGTTGCTTTGGATTCATACATTGTGTCCTCCAACCAGGCTGACATCGAGCTTCTCTAAAATTGGACCAATGGGAAGGAACAAAGTTTTATCGCCTCCATCAGCCAAGGAATCGGAACCACCGGCAAAGAGTAGGCCAACTGCTGCAGAATCGCCATCCAACGTCACGATCAAAGAGCCAGAGTCGCCAGGCGCAGAGAATGATTCATTGTCCCCATGGACTATCCAAACTTCATCAAAATAGATCATGCCCGAAAACCCATATTCATGGGCTGCATAGTGAATACCTATGGGCATTAGCTCTCTGCCAACAATTTTGCCGGTTGTGTGGCTAGTCGTCCTGCCAACCTTTTGAACCTTCATGCCTTCCAGCGGCTCAACAATTGACAGCGGCGTATCATACAGGCCGCCTTGCATGGATGTAACAACTTCAGGGTTGGTGATTACAAAAGTTGCTGCGTCGCTGTTTTCCCTTATATCAATATTACCTTGGGTGCCAATACCCATTGGCAGGACGTGTTGATGCAGGCCGATAGTGAAGGGGTGGATGTTATTTGGATTAACATCCATTACGCCCGGCGCCAGAATCGGCAGGCCGGGGGAAGCATGATTGCACTGCCCGCTGACATGGTTATTTGTCAGGCCAAGCATCTTACCCGTACCGTCCTTTACCAATGCACCAAGAGTACCCGCGGAACAGCTGTTACCGGGCGAAATTGATGAGCCGCAGGTGTAGCGTTGAGCTCCATTTGCAAGGTAGGTAGTAAAGGCGGCTCCCTGCGCTTGGGGAGGTTGCTTCCCAATATCGTCGTTCACGCCTTGGGGGTATGCTATTCCGCACCCACCTATCTGCGTTGGAAGGACTTTGTAATCCTTCTGGTAAACCTTCTTTTTTGTGTACAGGAATATTGTTCTTGAAACCGCGTCATACGCTATGGACATTAGACCTTTTTGACGAATCAGAGCTTCCACTTCAGTGCTGGCCTTCAAGGGCTCAACTCCGCCCGTGATATTGTTCTCGACAGCTTCTGGTAGCGGTTGCATCAAGCCTTTGCTGACGGCCCACTTTCGGATAGAGCAAGCAATCTCGCGAGCCTTAATATCCTTGTCATCTGCCATTATGTAGAACCTTCCTGTTATATTTTCTTGTTACAACTTCCGCGCATTCCAAGCCAGCACGGCGCGGGCATGAAACGCCACGTCGGCAATCTCGACGTTGAACGGGTCATGCTCGCGGTTATCCGATATGACCTTGAAGTGCGTCTTGCTCTCTTTCTGCAATCGCTTGATGTAGACCAGGTTGTCCCAGGTGAAGACATACACCCCGTCACCCGTAAAGCTGGTTATGCCTCGATCCACAAATACAGGTTCGCCGTGATTGATAGTCCCGGCCATGCTCTGACCCCAGCCGGTAATGATGGCTAGGTTAGCGGGGCTGGTGTAACTGATGCCCAGCAAGTCCAAGTGAGACTTGTGCATGGTTACGTGGCGGATGATCTCGACGTAATCATTTGGCAGCTGACCACTACCCATTGCGCCGCGCACATCATATTGGGGAATCGACAGCTCCCCGCTTTGTAGATCCTTCTTGGAGAAATCAGCAGCTATCACGTTGCTCTCCTTTCCTTGGTTGTCGTCCCTGTCAGCAGCGCGCTTTGGCCCTTCTCCGTATTCCAGCCATTCGGCGCGAACACCGCAAACCTCTGCGAGCATGCGCATGCTGTCCTTTTCGGGCATGGATTCACCGTTGAACCATTTGTGGCTCGCCTGGGTGCTTCCTTCCCATCCTTTCTTTGCCATCAGCTTCTGAACGTCGACATTCCGCCCACGCGCCGGCCTGACGCCGGGCACGTCATCGAGCGCCTCGTTAAGCCGGGCGACAAATTCGTCTCTGATCTGCTGTGTATCAACCATGAGTTGATCCTTGCACGACGCTTGATCAAATGTCAGTTGCGCACTATCATCAACCGATAGTTGATAAAGAGGTTTTGCCATGAGTGCAATTTCCAAAGCTGCTGCGAAGGTTGGTGGTCAGGCCGCGCTAGCTGAAAAGCTGGGCATTACTCCCCAGGCGGTGAACAAGATGTGTGCGACTGGCCGAGTGCCCGCCGAGCGCGTCTTGAGAATTGAAGAGGCCACTGGCGTTTCTCGTCATGAGTTGCGGCCAGACCTCTATCCAGAAGAGTCAGCCGCATGACTCCCACACCCCAAAGTATCCGCCAATCGTCCTTAGGCCATAAGTCCGGTGTTGGGGCTGTGCGGTTATCCAGTGGTGGTACGCACTAAATTCCAGGCAATAAAAAACCCCGGCTTTGATGGGTGGGGACCCGGCCGGGGCTTACTAGACGAGGTGATTATGACAACTGATTTGATGATGAGCAATACCCAACCCGTGCTGACCATGAGCAGCATTGAGATTGCCGAGTTGCTTAAGGTCCGGCACGACAATGTGCGCCGCACCATTCAGCGCTTGGTTCTGAAGAAGGTAATTGCTTTACCTCCAATGGAGGAAAAGCCCGAAACCGGCGGTCGGCCATCAATGTATTACGAGCTGTGCAAGCGCGACAGCTATGTGGTGGTCGCGCAGCTGAGCCCGGAGTTTACAGCCAAGCTGGTCGACCGTTGGCAGGAGCTGGAGCAACGAGCAGCCGCTCCAGTCATCCCAAGAACGCTCCCTGAAGCTTTGCGCCTGGCTGCCGATCTGGCAGAGCAGAACAACGGCTTGCGCCTGGTGGTTCAGCAACAAGCGCCGCAGGTTGAGGCGCTGGGGCGCATTGCTGCTGCCCGCGGCACGCTCTGCCTGACCGATGCGGCTAAGCACTTGGGTGTGCAGCGCAAGCTGCTGCTGGCATACATGCGTGAGAACCGTTGGATATATCGGCGCGAAGGGTCTGCACACTGGCTGGGTTATCAGCCACGGCTATCTGCCGCGCTGCTTGAGCACAAGGTAACGGTACTGGGCACCGAGGAAGATGGCGAGCAACGCCTTGCGTCACAGGTACGTGTCACGCCCCGCGGTTTAGTGGTTTTGGCTCAAAAGCTGGGAGGGCGCAACTGATGGCCGGCGAATGGATCAAGATGCGTACTAACCTCTGGGACGACCCCAGGGTGTCGCGCCTGTGCGATTTAACGGACCAATCCGAAGCAATGGTGGTGGGTGCTCTGTACTGGCTGTGGGCGATGGCTGACGGGCACTCAGAGGACGGGGTTTTGCCGGGCCTGACAATGCGCGCCATTGACCGCAAGACTGGCGTTAATGGTTTGGGCGAAGCACTAGAAACCATTGGCTGGCTTGCTGAGCACCCTGATGGCGTGATGGTTGTTAATTTTGATGAGCATAACGGCGCGTCCGCCAAACGGCGCAGTCAGGACGCAAAGCGTAAGGCTAGTGTCCGCAAAGTGTCCGCATCTGAAGCGGACAAAAACGGGACAGCGTGTGGAGCTAGAGTTAGAGAAGAATTAAAACCCTCACACTCACCCGCGCCGGACGTTGATCCGGAGCCCGATCCAGATCCTGATTCCCCAGTCGCGATGTCTTTGGACTGGAAACCAGACCAGAAGCTATTGGCGGCTTATGCCCAGCGTGCTGGCGTTCCTTTGATCGCCTTTACCGACGAGGCCGTGTCTCCCTTTGTGCTGTACCACTCTCCACGCGGCAGGATGCAAACACACACGCAGTGGGCTTCTGACCTTGTTCGCTGGGTGAAGAATGACCGCACCAAGGCGCAGCAGCGTGTTGTTCCGTTCCGCGCCGTTCGCACCTCTTCCACCAGTCAGGAAGACACCAGCTGGATACATGAGCTATGAAGCCAGCAGATGAGATAGCAACTCGCATAGCCCAGCAGGGCGGTATGCCTACGCTGCCAGAGAACCGGCAGCCAGCGCGGGCGCTCACCGCCGATGACGCGAAGATTCTCAACCGGTTGTTTACTGACCTGATGGTGATTTGCCCGGCGCACCACCGCGACTGGCCGGATGACGAAGCCCTAACGGCTGCGAAAAAAGAATGGACCAGGGCGCTTGTTGAGGCTGGCGTTGTGCACAAGGAGCAGATCGACCGCGGCAAGCGCGTATGCCGGGCCCGCACAGGTAAGGCGGCGGCGTTCCTGCCGTCGCTCGGTGAGTTTGTGGGCTGGTGCCAGTTTGAGCCAGAAGAGCTGGGGCTGCCTGCTCTCGAAATCGCTTACCGCGAAGCGCTGCGCAACTCGCATCCATCATCGATAGGGCATGAGAAGTGGACACACAAGGCGGTATTTCACGCCACTCTGGCCTGCGGCCGCCACAGCCTGATGACGCTGCCGGGGCAAACCTCGCGGCTGAAGTTTGAGAAGGCCTATCAGCAGGTTCAAAAGCAGTTGATGAGCGGCGCTGTGCTGAGCGATCCACCAACGACAGAGCAGAAGGCACTGCCAAAGCTGGGTGATCCGGCAAAGGCCCGGTCCGCGCTGGATGCCATGCGGGCGACTTTGCAGGGCAGGGCGCAGGCATGAGTCAGCGCACACCCTGCGGCAACTGCCATCGCTGCCTGTCAGGCGTATTTGATGAGTTCGGCCTGCCAGTGACCTCATCACGCATGATTCTTTGCCCTACATGCGGAAATAAGCGCTGCCCCAAAGCCACAGACCATGCTCAGGCGTGTACCGCCAGCAATAAGCCCGGACAGGAAGGGAGCCTATTCCAATGACCCCAGCAGACCGCGCGGCCATTCGCCGCGGCGTGAATCTGGCCACCTTGCCTAGCTCGGTGATGGCAGAAATTGAGCAGCAGCGCCGGGACTCTATGGCGCGAGTTGAGGCAGTTGATAAGAACGCCCGTCGCCTGCTGACGCTGCGTAAGAACCGCATTCAGGTTGAGCGAGAACTGAGCTTGCTGGGCGACCTTGGGGTGCCGGTACGGGCGAGACTGAACAAGTTGATGAGCGAGGGCAAAGCGTGAGCGCAATGAAGACGGTAGGCGACGTGGTGAGCTGGTGGATTACGCGCATTGAAAATGACAGCACCCGGTCTCAGAAGTACCGAGACAGCATGGTGTGCCTGATGCGTAAGCATGTGCTGCCAAGGGTGGGCAAGCTGCCGTTGAAGAAGGTGGACCGTGTGGCGCTGGACGACAAGCTGATATTCCCAATGCACCAGGTGCTGGCACCGCGCAGTGTGCAGAAGGCTTTGCAGGGGTTACGTCAGGCATTCGGCATGGCTGAAGGGCAGGGGCGCATCGAGGACAACCCACTGAAGGGCACGACCTTCAGGGACTTTTACAAGGGCAAGTTGCGGCCAAAGCCTGCGCGGTTGTCTCGCGTGGATCTAGCGGGGCTGGTTCGCCAGCTGGTCGACCTGTTCAACGATGACCCCACCAAGGCGATGCTGCCGTTGATGATGCTGGCGCACGGCACCCGCATTGCGGAGACGTTGAAGGCCCGGTGGTCGCAAGTGTCGCTTGATGAACGGGTGTGGGTGATACCGGAGGCCAACACCAAGAGCCGGCGTGAGCATGTGTTGCCGTTGACGCCTCAAATGTTAGGACTGCTGGACAAGTACCGACAGGCATTGCCAGACCCGCGCCTGAAGGCCGCATGGGTGTTTTCGGTACGCGGCGGTAACTGCATGGCGGATACCAGCGCGCACGCCCTGTTCCGTGAGGTGAGTGGCCGGCTGTGGTCAAGCCATGACCTGCGCAAGTTAATGCGCTCAAGCCTGGCTGACATTGGCGTCGATCACATGGTGGGTGAACTGCTGATCAATCACACCTTGGGCGTGACCACGGAAACCTACCTGACCCGCGACATGATGGAGCGCCGCAGGGAGGCATTAGAGCGCTGGCATGCTCGGCTTGATGAGCTGGGTTTTGCTGAGGCGCATGGTGCAAAAGTGGCTGTTCCTGCACTTCTTTCAAATGACGCGAAGCCAGAGCCAGCGGGCCTTTGCGCGTAATCCTGTATTTCTCTGTGGGGAGGATGAAGTTATGCGGAAAACAGCCAATTCAGTTACGAGGATGCAGGCGCTGGGCAGGTTGAAGGCCGGCAAGATGAACCAGACCGAGGCCGCATATTCACGCAAGCTTGAGCTGATGAAGGCAGCGGGGGAGATCGTCTGGTATCGCTTCGAGGGGCTGAAGTTTCGCCTTGCTGACAACACCTTCTATTCACCTGACTTTGCGGTGATGCGTGCAGACGGTGAGATTGAGATTCATGAGGTGAAGGGGCATTGGACTGATGACGCTCGGGTGAAGATCAAGGTGGCAGCGGATCAGTACCCATTCCGGTTTATCGCGGTAAAGAAAAAGGGCAGCGGCTGGGAGCGCGAACACTTTGACTGACTGGCCAGTGTGGGAGCGGGTAGGTAGCGGGATTGATATTTGGGAGACTGACGACGGCTACCGTCGCACTCTCAATGTAACGGGTGGTGTTGGGGTTTATATCGTGACGGGGCCGCGTGACGCGATGTTTACAAGCCATGACCCGGACGATCTGGACAAGTGCGTGATGATTCACAGAGAGGATGCGGCGTGAGCATAGCTAATAAAGCCACCGGCCTGCCGGACGTGTGCGACGTCTGCCAAGGCCGCGGAACAACAAAAGGCCTCTTCCATGACTTGGACTGTATCGAGTGTGACGGGGTGGGCTGGCAGCCGATGGCAGGGCAGGACATCACCAGGCAGCTAGGCCGGTGCCTCAGTAAGCAGATTGCCTTAACCAGGGTGCTGCAGCAGCTCGCTGATGGTCAGAGCAAGCCTGTAGGTGCAGAGAAGCATTACCAGTCAAGCCCGCGCGATGGTGTGCGCGGTCACTACACGGGGGATTGATTGATGATCTACAAAGACGCAGGCCATTGCATTGCACGGGTAATGTCGATCGAGACCAACGATGGCATTGCCAAGTCAGGCTGGCAGATGCGGTATCAGTCTGGCTTCCCTGAAACGCGCGGTGAAGGGTCAGGCCTCAGTACAGAGGAACGGCTTACCCAGGACGCTATGACGCGGGGCATGCTGCATAGGGAGCTGACAGACCTACAGTGGTATGTGCTGGTCGCCAAGTACAGCATCAATGACCTTGAGGTGGCCGAGGCGGTGCGGTGGCTGATACCCCGCGTAGAGTCGCCAGCGCACCGGCTATTCGTTACCAAGGCCGTGACAGCGTGGGCTATACCCAAGCGCCTGCCTGCTGCGTTCTATGTGCTTCATAGCTGGGATGCTGACGGCACTCCGGAGCGTACTTTGCGACACTGGAGGCAAATGATTAGCCGGTGGCTTGGCAAGGGCGTTGATAGTGCATTCAGTGCTGCCGAAATAGCGCTCAGAAATAGCGACTTGCTAACTGACAAGGTTGCTTGACAATTTCGCCACCTTGCCGCACGATATGCCAATCTGCGGTTTTCTCCGTTCAGATGCTTATTTTAGAACCCGTCCACTGAGGCGGGTTTTTTTATGCCCGATTCACAGCGTCCCCATCGCTCCTTGCCTGACCCCATCAGGCCTTTTTATTCCAAAGCCTCGCTTATTGCGGGGCTTTTTTGTTATCGCACCCACTAGAGGAAGACGCGATGCCTACCAATGAAGCAGCAATTGAAAAAGAGATCCAAGACAAAGGCCTCAATGCTCCGCGCCTGACGCCAGCTCTGATTGATTCCGTGATTGCTGGCGAATACTACTTCACTGCCGAGGAAGGCGTTCAGGGTGCGTTCGGCAAGCAAGACGAGCTGACCCGCCTCACTGGCGCCCATGGAGAGTTGGGGCTTCTGACCTTCTGCGTGCTGGTACTCAAGAACGGATTCACTGTGACGGGTGAGAGCGCCTGCGCTTCGGCTGAAAACTTCAACGAAGAAATCGGCCGGAAGATTGCCCGCGACAATGCCCGCGGCAAAATCTGGATGCTTGAGGGCTATCTGCTCCGCCAGCGCCTGCACGAAGCCAACTAACACCAAACCAACTAACGCCACCCTTTTCCAGTCATGCCACGGCGCCTTTGCTCCCCGGCGGGTTAGCTCGTGGCCGTGACTGGGGATTCAACAGTAAGCCGCGCCACTGAGCTGGCTTCTCGTTTTGGCCTCATGCGTGTGGCCTCGCCGTTACGGAGACCCAACATGACCGACATCAGTAGTGGAGCCATTGCCCTTGTAGGCGCTGGAGCTGTGGCAGCTTCCCCACTGATACCTGGCCTGAACCTTGAGGCTGTGACCGGTGCGTTCGCTGGTGCGCTGTTCTTTATGATCTTCTCAAAGGATCTGAGTTGGCAGGCCAAGGCCGGCTACTTCATCTTCTCGTGGATTGCTGGCTACTTCGTATCAGCTGAGCTGGTAGCACGAGACTGGACCAGCACGGCAGCAATACCTGCCTTGCTTGGCGGTATGTTTTCGGTGGTGATCTGCATCAGCCTTATGGAGTGGTTCGGCGGAGGGAAGACGCCAGGATGGATTACCACCATTGCAGAGTTCATTACCCGGAGCCGCAATGATAGTTGATCTGTACACCATGATTGCCTCGATGCTATGCAGCTATATCTGCTGGAGGCTTGCCACGTTCTGCCCCCAGGGCTGCCGCTATCGCTTAGGCATGAGTGTGTGTGCCTACATGCTGGCTGTTGGTACCGGTGGCTATGCCCTGGACAACTTCCTGTCAATGCTGAAGGGTCTGCCGATTGATCCCGTTAACCCGTTCCTGCTGATCGTGTTCGTGATCCTGGCTGTGCTGGTATGGCAGTCACGCGGGAATGTGGCGGCGGTGCTGAGGAAGGCACAATAATGGCTGGTGTCTTATCTATCACTCAACTGGGCTTCGATAAAGCCCTAGAAGAGCTAGCTAATCAACGTAAGCAGATCGACTTCGCAAGCGCTGTAGCACTGACTCGAACTGCCGGTTTGTCGCGGGATGCGGTCAGGGCTCAAATGCCCAAAGACTTGGATAGGCCGAACAACTTCACGCTCAACAGCATGTATGTAGTGCCAGCCAAGAAGAACAACTTAGTTGCCTATGTGCGTATCAAGGATGACGGCGACCGCGGCGCGCCCGCTGCTAAGTGGCTAACACCGCAGATTGAAGGTATTGCCCGGAAGAATAAAGGCAGTGAGAAGCGGCTTAGATCCAAAGGATACCTGCCTAGCAATAAGTATGTGGCACCCGGTAAAGGCGTGAAGCTGGACCGCTACGGGAACATTACGCGCAGGACTATGACCTCGATTATTCAAGGCCTTGAGGCCGGTAGTAAGTACTTCATTGTTGGCAACCCTGATAACCCAGTTGGCATTGCCCAGCGGTTGAGCCGCAAGAACGTCAAGATGGTTCTGGCGTTCGTCTCTCGCCCTAACTACAAGAAGCGGCTCGACTTCTACGGCGTCGGCTACAAGGCGGCAGATAGAAGCATTGAGGCAGAGTTTCAGAAGGCCTACGCCAAGGCGCTGGCCACCGCTAGGTGATGAGGACGCACCGGAGCAGCGCAGGGGAGGGGCATACCCCCCTCGTTGGGTCCTCCGGTGGGGTGGGGCCATCACGGGTAATTCGCGGCTCGATCGTTCGCTACTTATGAGCGTTTTCCAGAGGCAGGTTGTTGTTTCCCCATGGCTAAATCCGAACCCAAGAAGCTACGCGGCTGGCTGAACAAATCAGAGATGGCGGCGAGCCTCGGTATTTCGGTGCAAGCCTTTGACAAATGGCGCGTTGAGCCCGTTGAGCGGATTGGGCGAGAGGCCTTCTATACGGCCCGGTCGGTTATCGACAATCGCCTAAGCCACGCAGAGCGATCACAGCAACCTGACGAGGACGAAGACGGCGGAACGGATGCAAGGCTGCAGCAGGAGCGGTTGAGGTTAACCGCCGCCCAGGCTGAAGGGCAGGAGCTTAAAAACGAAGTGACGAAGCGCAACCTTGTACCGGTTGAGTTCGCCACCTTCTCATTGACCCGGCTTGCCGCTGAGGTGGCCTCGATACTCGACACGCTGCCACTAACGCTAAAGCGAAAGCACCCGGACTTCGAAACGCGCCACATGGATACCTTGCAGCGAGAGCTAGCCAAGGCCCGCAATCTGGCCGCATCGCTGGACGAACGATTGGACACACTACTGGATGACTATCTCGCTTCCGCAGACCTATGATCTGAAGCGGGCGGTTCGGCGTGGGCTGGCTGCGTTATCCAAGCCTGTACCAGTAACCGCGGTGGAGTGGGCAAACCAGAATTTCTACCTGTCTAGCGAGTCGAGCTATCAGGAAGGCAAGTGGGAGACGCTGTATTACCAGATTGCCATTCTGAACAGCATGGGCAACGACGAGATCCGCACGGTTAACGTGATCAAGTCCGCTCGTGTTGGGTACTCGAAGATGTTGATCGCGGCTACCGGTTATCAGGTCGAGCACAAGCGGCGAAATATCCTAGTGCTGCTGCCGACTGATGGCGCCGCGCAAGGCTTCATGAAGTCGCAGATTGAAACCATGATTCGTGACGTCCCGCCGGTTCTCGATCTGGCGCCGTGGTACGGGTCAAAGCACCGCGATAACACGCTGGATACCAAGCGGTTTACCCACGGCAAGCAGCTCTGGTGCCGTGGTGGTGCCGCTGGAAAGAACTACCGCGAGTTGTCAGCGGATACCGTGATCTATGACGAGCTGGCTGCTTTCGCGCCGGACGTCGAGAAGGAAGGCAGCCCCACATTCCTTGGCGACAAGCGCACGGAAGGCTCCACCTTCCCGAAGTCGATCCGAGGGTCAACGCCCAAAACAAAGGGTGAGTGTCAGATTGAAGCGGCGGCCGATGAGTCGCCGCATTTGTTTCAGCTTCACATTCCTTGCCCGCACTGCCATCAGGAGCAGGCGCTTAAGTGGGGCGGAAAAGATACGCAGTTCGGCATCAAGTGGGACCCTAATGCACCACTGGACGCCTGGTATGTGTGCGAGCACACCGGCTGTGTGATCCGCCAGTTTGAGCTGCAGAGCACGCAAGATCAGGCCCGCTGGATCTGCGATAAAGCCGGGATATGGACCCGCGATGGATACGACTTCTTCGATGGGGAAGACCTTATCCCCACGCCGGAATCAGTGACCTGGCACATCTGGACCGCTTACAGCCCGTTCACCACATGGGGGCGGATTGTTCTGGACTTTCTCAAGGCCAAGTCTGACCCCAACAAGCTCAAGACGTTTGTGAACACCACGCTGGGCGAGACTTGGGAAGATGACCAGGGCGAGAAGGTGGATTGGGAGCAACTGCACGCCCGCCGTGAAATATGGCAAGGCGCCGTCCCCCAAGCGGCCTGCGCGCTATTTGGTGGAATTGATACCCAGGACGACCGGTACGAGGGCAGGGTTTGGGCCGTCGGCCCGAGCGAAGAGTTCTGGTTAGTGGATCGCTGGATATTGCACGGCGACCCTGCAAGTGAAGAGCTGCGCCGCAAGGTTGGTCTGCAGCTGCACAAGCTCTACAACCGCGCGGACGATGTGCCAATGAAGGTAGAGCGCTGGTGCTGGGACTCCGGCGGTCACTACACCGATGAGGTGTATCAGGAAAGCCGCAAACATGGCGTTACTTGGGTAATCCCAATCAAGGGTGCCAGCACCTACGGCAAGCCGATTGCGAACTTCCCGAGGACGCGCAGCAAGGCAAAGGTCTACCTCACAGAGGTTGGCACCGACAACGCTAAAGAGCTGATCTACAACCGATTCAAGATTCAACCTCAGCCGGGCGCGAGCGTGCCGGGCTGCATTCACCTGCCTGCCAACGATGAGATTTGCGACGAATCGGAACTGAAGCAGCTCACCGCTGAGGTGAAAGTTCTGAAGATCGCGAGCGGTCGGCGGGTTTATCGGTGGGACGCCAAGGGGCGGCGCAATGAAGCTCTGGATTGCCTGGTGTACGCCGTCGCGGCGCTGCGCATAAGCCAGCAGCGCTTTGGCCTAGATCTAGATTTACACGTTATCGAGCCTGCCCAAGCGCAGGGCGAGACAGAAGAGCGCCAACGCGCTCGTTCAACCTATTGGAGCAGACCTTAATGGCGTACACCCAGCAGCAGTACGAAGAGTTGCAGGCGGCTATTGCTGAAGGTGCGCTGTCAGTCCGCCATGGCGACCGAACCGTCACTTATCGTTCGCTTGATGAAATGCAGCGCATCTTACGCGCAATGGCCGCAGAGCTTGGCATTGGTGCCGGCGCAGGCAATAGCTGCGTCTCCGGGCGCCGCCTTGCCTCGTTCTCAAAGGGTTACTGATATGGCGATGATCAATAACCTTTTCCCTGGCTGGGCGGCCAAACGATCTGAAAGCCGCCTCAAGAAGATGCGCACAGACGTTGCTATGGACTCCCTGTCTAGACGGTTCGAGGGTGCGGCCGGCGGCCGACGAAATGCCGGGTGGCGCGCTGCCGGCACGGACGCGAACGCTGAGAACGGTCCCGCGCTTTCGATGCTGCGAGCTCGCGCCAGAGATCTTCGCCGCAACAACCCATACGCCGAGCGCGCCATTAGTGGTATCGCTGACAACGTGGTCGGCGCCGGGATCGTGCCGCGCCCCATTGCGAACACTAAAGCTGACGTTAAGCGCCTAGCTTCTAGCTGGGCAGCATGGGCTGAAACCGCTCAATGCGATGCTGATGGCATGGAAAACTTCTATGGCTTGCAGCACAAGGTTATTGAGGCTGTAGCAGAAAGTGGCGAGTGCCTGATTCGTCGCCGCCTCCGCAAATCGTCGGATGGCTTGGCTGTGCCACTTCAGTTGCAATTGCTTGAGGCTGACTTCCTCGACGAAAACAAGACTGGCAACAACGGCGGCAACCTAATTATTCAGGGTATCGAGTTCAACCCTATCGGCAAGCGTGTTGCTTACTGGTTGTTCGATGAGCACCCGGGCGCCAATGTCGTTATGCGCTCGATCAGCTCTCGCCGGATACCCGCCGAAGACGTTATTCACGTATTCCTGCCGAAGCGTGCTGGCCAGTCCCGCGGCTACAGCTGGCTTGCGCCGGTTATGCAGCGGTTGCGCAACTTCGACGAAATGGAAGATGCAGTAATGGAGCAGGCCAAGATCGCCGCTTGCTTCGCTGCTTTCATCACCAAGGACGACGCGACGGGCGCAACTAAAACGCCGCCCCTAGTGGACCGCGTAGAGCCTGGCTTGCTGCAGGAGCTTGGTGTTGGCGAAGACGTAACCTTTGCTGCGCCACCTACCTTTAACGGTTACGAGCCATACGCCTGGCAGGCGCTGCACGCTATCGCCGTTGGCCTTGGCATTCCCTACGAGCTGATGACCGGCGACCTAAAGGGCGTCAACTTCTCATCCGGCCGCATGGGCTGGCTGCACTTCGCCCGCCGGGTGGATGTATGGCAGTGGCGAATGATGATCCCGCAAATGTGCGAAACGGTTTGGCAGTGGTTCTCTGACGCCCAAGCCCTGCGCCCTGACGGGCGAATCATCGAGTCACGCGCTGAATGGGTGCCGCCACGCCGTGAAATGGTCGATCCGAAGAGCGAGATTGCCACCGTAAAAGAAAAGCTGCGTAACGGCCTTATCACCTGGCCGGACGCTCTGCGTGAACTGGGCATAACAGACCCAGCAGCCCACGCAAAAGAGATTTCCGAATCCAACAAGATGCTTGATGCATTGGCCATCGTGCTCGATTGCGACCCGCGCCACCTTTCTGGAGCTGGGCAGTTCCAGGCAGAACCCACTGACCCCAAAGAGGTATCAACCGATGACAGCGACCAATAAGACGCTGGAAACGCCGATGCTCAGTATTCGCGCTGCGGTGCGTCCTGAATCGCTGAATATCGATGACCGCACTGTAGAAATCACATGGACTACCGGCGCTAAAGGCCGGCGGTTTGCGTGGGATGTAGGCACGTACAACGAAGAGCTTGATGTAAGCGACACCGCCGTTCGCCTCGAGCGCCTAAACAATGGCGCCCCTTTCCTGAACGCCCATGCCAAGTGGGAGCTGCGCGACGTGATCGGCGTGGTTGAAAAGGCATGGATCGAGGGAGGCGAGGGGCGAGCCCGCATTCGCTTCAGTCAACGCGACGAAGTTGATGACATTTTTAAAGACGTAAAGGACGGCATTCTGCGCAACATCAGCGTCGGTTATGTAGTTCACCGTTACGACATCATTGAAGAGGCCGACGACAAGATCCCGACATACCGCGCCGTGGACTGGGAACCCATGGAGCTCTCCCTGGTACCGATCGGCTTCGACGATGGCGGCAAGGTTCGCGCCGCCAAAACTGCTGATGAGTACCAAGGCAGTAAATACCCAACCGTTTTTGAAGTTCGTCAGGCCGAGCCTGTCGTACCCAAGGCCGCCGTGGCCACCACCAAAGAGGAAATACCCATGACCGACGAAGCACGCGCGGCCGATGAGCAAGCTCAGGCCCTGATCCGTAAGCAAGCCGCTGAGGATGAGCGTACCCGCTCGACCACTATCCGCAGCATGGCCAAGAAAGTAGGCCTTGGCGATGACGTTGTTGACGACTTTGTCGCTCGCGGCGTGTCTGTGGCAGACGCTAGCGCCCAAATGATCGACAAGCTGGCAGAGCGCCAGAGTGCTGACCAGCCTGAAACCCGCAACAGCCAACCGACCGTGACCAGCTCTGTTGATCACAGCGTGGTGCTGGCCAAGCGCAACGCTATGCAGAATGCACTGCTGCATCGCTGTGACCCCAGCATTAAGCTGGAAGATGCCGCTCGCGAGTTCCGCGGCTCACGCCTGATTGATATGGCGCGTGACTTCGTCGAGCTTGCAGGCGGTAACGCTCGCGGTCTCACACCGCAAGAAATCGCACGCGCTGCCTTGGGCTGCGATCGCAGTGCCATGCGCGCCGCGGGTATGCATAGCACCAGTGATTTTCCAATCTTGCTGGGCTCTACCGTTAACCGCAGCCTTCGCGCCGCTTATGATCTTGCCCCGCAGACGTGGCGCCCGCTTGGACGCCAGACCAGCGTGCCGGATTTCCGCGCTGTAACTCGCGCCGCGCTTGGCGATATCTCCGCGCTGGAGAAAGTTAACGAGCACGGTGAGTACAAGTACGGCAGCGTTGGTGAGGAAGGTGCGCCACTCAAGGTAGGCAAGTTCGGCAAGATCATCGCCATCACTTGGGAATCCATTGTTAATGACGACCTGGGTGCTATGACTCGCATCCCTCAAGCGCTGGGCGCCGCAGCCGCACAGACTGAATCCAACATCGTTTGGGATCTGCTGCTGAGCAATCCGAACTTCACCGACGGTACCGCTATCTTCGCGGCGGGTCACGGTAACTTGGCCGGCTCTGCTGGTGCGATCAATACCACGACCCTGGGCGCTGCTCGAGCATCCATGCGCAAGCAGAAATCCATTGGTGGCAGCTTCCTGAACGTCGCCCCTGAGTATTTAGTTGTGGGGCCAGATAAAGAGCTTGAAGCGTTCCAGTTCACCAGCTCTCAGTATGTTCCGGCCAAGAATGCGGATATCAACGATGTGCGTAATTCTTCGCTGACCGTCATCGTCGATGCTCGCATCACTGGCAACCAGTGGTACCTGTTTGCTGCCCCTGGCGTAGTGGATACCTTCGAGTATGCCTATCTGGAAGGCGAGCAGGGCGTATTCACCGAGACCCGCGAGGGCTTCGAAGTGGATGGTATGGAAATCAAGGCGCGCTTGGTATTCGGTGCGGCCTGGATCGACTACCGCGGCGCCTACAAAAACGCCGGCGCTTAATCCTCCAACCTGAACGGGTGCCTGCTGGCACCCTCTCTGCTTTCCCTTTTTCGAGGTGACACATGAAAAATTATGTACAGCCCGGTGACATGATCACCGTTATCGCTGCGGCGGCTGTTGTATCTGGCGCGCTGGTTCGCTCTGGCAGCATTCTTGGCGTCGCGGCTACTGATGCCGCTATCGGCGATGAAGTAGAGCTGAAAACAACCGGCGTCTTCGATCTGGCCAAGACCAGCGCGCAAGCCTGGACTGTAGGTGCGCCAATCTACGCCATTGCGGCCTCCAGTCTGCTGACCAACGTGCCAGGCACCGGTAACTATCTGGTCGGCGTGGCTACAGCAGCCGCTGCCAACCCTTCTGCCACTGGTCGCGTGCGACTGAACGGCACGTTGGGCCTGGCGGTAACTGCCTGATGAGCTGGGCCAGCATGCGAGACCGCATGAACCGCAAGAATATGCGCGCTCTCAATGATGGCCCCGCTTGTTACCAGGGCGCTTCGGGTTCGCCGCAAGACGTGCCCGAAGTGATGATTGATTTCAACATCGCCCGCAGTGGTCCGGAAGGCGTATTCCTCACCGAGCAAACAGGCATCACCTACCGAAAGGATGTGCTGTGTTCAGTAGCGAGAGGGGGAATATTTATTTATGACGGCCGGCGCTTTGTGGTTGAAGAAGAAATTGCGGATGACGGCATGTTCGTCACCGTGGCCTGCATGGAGCAACGCCGATGAATATTCTGACCCAGGCGCGCTTAGCTCTGTTGGCTCACTTGAGTGAAGTGACGCAAGCCAAGGGATTTCTCACGAATGCGGGGTTAGCAGTTCGCAGCGGGTGGTTTAACGAAATTATTAAAAGTGATGACGCGGCCTTCCCGATGATCGTGGTGCAGAAGGGGCGTGACACAGAGCCTGAAGAAGGGCCTTTTGCGTTGAAGCTGAAACGCGGGTTCTACGTCATTGGTGCGGTAGAAGCGGGCATGGATGACTACGACGAGGCGCTAGAAGATATTGAGCTGGATATTCTGCGCGCTCTGCTCCCGGCCGCTGGTCAGCATTTACCGTGGGCCCCGCAAGGCGTTTCAAAAATTGAGATCGGCACGCCAGAGCATGTTCCCCCTGGAAGCGGTGAGACCGCCGCCAGTGTTCTGATTCCCGTGCAGCTCAGCATTGTTATTAAGTAAGTCTGAACGCAACAACACTTATCAACCCGCCCCGTGCGGGTTTTTTTTCGTCAAGAGGAAACCCGCATGGGCAACTACGCATATATGGGCAAGGGTATTGTGACCTTGCAAAAAGGCTCTGCAGACCCCGTTGACGTGGGCAACCAGTCCACGCTGAATTTCAACGTCAACGAAAACAAGATCAACCAGCCGAACTACCGAACCGCGGGCGGCGGAAATTATGCCTCAGTGAGTCGTATTGAGTCGGTAGAAGTCACTATGACTTTGCACGACCTATCCCCAGAGAACCTTGCCATGGTGCTCTTCGGCACTGTAACCAAGGCAGATGGACGCGCCGTTATTCAAGCTCTGACCACTGGCGCCCAAGAATTCAAGATGGTGTTCAACGGAGTTAACGAGGCAGCGACTGGTCGCACTGTGATTGTAACGGTTCACCGTCTTAAAGTTGGCGCTGCCCAAGGCCTTAACTTCATCGGTGACGACTTTGCGGGTTTGGAGATCACTGGTGAAGTTCTGATTGATACCAGCATCACTGATGAGGGTTTATCGCAGTTCTTCTTCGTGGATATGGCGTTGGACCCTGTCGACATTACTCCTCCGTAACAGATTGGCTGTAGGGCCAGCCGGTGCTACATTCCTCTCTATCTATCAGGGAGGAATGTATGCAGTGCCCAAAATGTAATCATGAGGACAGTGACGCTAATTTCGGCATTCCAGCCAAATGCCCGGAGTGCGGCGCTTATAGAGAAAAAGTGATAGCGCAAATGGAGCGTGAGACCACCAAGAAGGCTGTTGAGGCGCCACGGTCAGAGATAAAGCAACGGCTCGACAATGCGCGCGCAGCGGTCAGCGAGAAGCGCGCAGAGCGCGCAAAGGGTGGCATGTATTGCACGGATTGCGGAACTCAATGCAACGGTAAGCGTAAGGCGAAGGGCTCTACATTGGTTGAGCTGGTGCTTTGGTTGTGCTTCATCATTCCTGGGCTTATATATAGCGTTTGGCGCGTATCCAATAAATACATCGCTTGTTCTGCTTGCGGTTCCCCTTCACTCATACCGATCGATTCACCCAAGGCTAGGCGCGAGCTTGGCAAGAGCTAAATCCCGAACTCAAACAAACCCGCTCCGGCGGGTTATTTATTGCCCGGAGCTTAACCAATGACACATGAAATCCTTTTCCCTGAGCGTCAGTTCGTTCGCTTGCGTGGCAAGAAGGTTGAGATTAGACCGGTGCGGTTTTCTGACTTCGAGCGCTTCGGAAAAGCCGCGGGCAACGCAATCGCAATGGCTGCAAGCCAAACAGCTGAGCAGCTATACGTGTACGCAAGCAAGTCTGGCGTTCTGCTAGAAATCCTAAGCACCTGCACTAGCCTCAGCGGCTGGAGCATTAAACGACTGCCGGCGGTGGTGGCGGTACAGCTGATGTTTGAAATTATCCGGATCAATAAAGATTTTTTCGAGCAGGCCCTGGTAAGCGCGGAGAAGGCGCTGGCTGGGGCGCAGTAGTTCAACAGCTAGTTGGGTCTGGTCACCGCCTGGCTGACGTTAAACAGTACACCCTGCCGCAAATCAAGTTGTTTTCCAAAGAGGCTGCTGCGCAAGAAGCCCAGGCTCTCAAGCGCATGGCAATCGCCGCGCGCTCTGCAAACGCTAAGCAGCAAGACTTTGAAAAAATGCTGAGGAAACTCGATGTCAAAGATTAAGACCCAGCTAGTCGTTGAGGGGAAGAATAACGCCTCAAAGGCTCTAAAAGAGGTCGATGGTCAGCTGCTTGGCATCAGCTCAGCCGCCAAGAAAGCAGGCGCCGCGTTGCTGGGCGCGTTCTCTGTTGTGGCTATAGGGAGCTGGATAAAGAACAGTATCGTCGCCGCCGATCAGGCGCGCAAATTAGCCCAGGCTGCGGGCCTTTCTACCGAGGCGTTCACCGGGCTGCAGTTCGCGGCTAGTCAATCGGGTGTTTCTGTAAATGATCTCTCAGGAGCGCTAACTCGGCTCAGCCGATCAATGTCTGATGCGGCCACAATCGGAGGCAGACCAGCTGCAGTTTTCACGCAATTGGGCATATCCGTCAGGGATTCCGAAGGCAATTTGCGCTCTGCTGATGCCGTGCTTTCTGACTTAGCCGACAAGTTCAAGGCCATGCCCGATGGCGTAGGCAAAACGGCTGCTGCTGTTGAGTTGTTGGGTCGCTCCGGTGCCAAGCTGATACCGCTACTCAACGGTGGGGCGGAAGGAATAAAGGCCCTCACTGACCAAGCTGAACGCCTTGGACTGGTCATTAGCGATAATCAGGCGGCAGCAGCCGAACGGTACAACGATAGCTTAGCTGCGCTCGGTGGCGCGTCGAGGGGTGCGGCAAACACAATATCCGGTGAGCTCCTACCAACTTTGAACGAGATGAGTGGGCTTTTACTGAGTTTGGTCGAGGATGGAGATTCAGCCAAAACCATGGCGCAAGTATTTTCATTCGCGCTTAAAAGCCTTGCCACTGTGGTGCTTGCTGTTGGCAACACGTTCGGCAACCTTGGGAGGCTCATTGGGGCCACTGCTGCGGCTGCCGTCGCCGCTGCTAAGGGCGATTTTTCGGAAGCCGGGCAGATATTCAGAGAAGTCACAGCGGACAACGAAAAAGCCGCAAACGATACCGAGCAGCGAATTAAGAAGATGTGGAATGGTGAACTCGGCAAAAGCGGTGAAGCGGCTGCGAAAGTTGTATCTGATTACGAGGATGTTGCTGAAGCCGCCCGAGAATCCGCTGAGCGCTCAAATAGAGCGTTCGCTGACTCATATACCAGCATGGTCAGTTCAGCTAAATCGGCCCTGAAGGACCTGGTTAGCGAAGAAAAGAAAACACAGAAACAGCTTGAGGATCTTGGCAAGGAGCGGCTAGCCATTGAGCAGCGATACGCCGAAGCTATTGCCGGGTTCAGTGCTGGAACTGAGGGGCCATCCTACGCGCAAGCTCAAGACCTAAAAATCGATGGCCGGCGTCGGCTGGCGGCGGGTGATGTTGACGGCGCTAAAAAGTCAGCGGAAGCGGCGCTAAAGGTACTACAAGAGCTTGCCAGTTCGGGAGAGAACACCTTTGGGTTCGCTGGGTTTGCCAAAGAGCTGCAGGCCATTGAGTTGCAAGCAAACAAGATTGAGCAGACCGACGCAGAGAAGAAGCTAGCGTCTATTGCAGATCAGATCGAAGTGCTTAATAAGCGCATTGCCGGCTTAGCTGAGTTCAATATAAAGCTGGAACTATCTGATGCGGAAAAGCAAAAGATCATCAGCCAGATGGAAGAGCTTCGCAAGCTTTTGGGGCAGCCGATATCTATACAGGCACAAATTGCCACTGCATCTGCTCCAGCTGTAGATGGTTATGCATCAGGTGGGCGTATCAGCGGCCCCGGCACAGGAACCAGCGACAGCATTTTAGCTCGCCTTTCCAATGGCGAATACGTAGTTAAGGCTGATGCGGTCAGGAAGTACGGCACCAATATGCTGGACAACTTGAACGGCATGCGTCTACCAAAGTTCGCTGACGGGGGCATGGTTGGTGACGCCCGACCAGCTGCCAGCGGCACTCCGGTTTTCGTCCAGCTTGACGGGCGCACCTTTGGGCTCAACGGCCCAAGCGACACAGTGGCCGAAATGGCGCAGTTCTTCCGCAAACAAAAGCTCAAGGGCAAATAATGACTCAGCTGATTCTCGGCGGTATTCCGGTCACGCTGGAGAGCGGCGCGCCTGCGGTTAGCTATGGCGTCGAAGGCGGGTCTACTGATCTTCGCTTGAGTGGCGGCAAGCCGGTGCGCATGCGTCATTGGAAGAGTCGCGTCATCACGATTTCTGGCACAGGCTGGATATCCAGCGGGCTGGAAGGGTTGGATCTGGACGAAGAACAACTGCTCAAGTGTCACGCTCCACTGCGGATTGCTTCAGTTTCCAGCAGCCTGACGCTGACTGCCACACCACGCGACGATTCACCGGTGACAGCTGAAGCGCTGGTGAATGGCCGGTGGGTGAAAGCACCTGTATCGGTCGTTGATCTGGCGGCCACGATTACTGAGATTGCCGGTGCGCAAGCCTACGCTGTGACGCTGTTCCCACAGTTCACCGTGCTGTGTGATCCGCTAGATGAAGATTACGGCGACAGCGTTGTAGGTTGGCAGTTGGTGTGCCACGAGGTGCCAAATGATTAACGGCTCCCCAATCAATGCGGTGCCGCTCAATAGCCTGTCGGCCTCTGGATCAGTTCAGACGCAGATCATCAGCCCTGGTAATGGCTTTAGCTGGCGCCCGGTGGTGTTTCTAGGCGGCGTTGATGTAAGCGCTAAACTGTTGGGCTCTATCGGTATTGAGGCGTCTGAGGCTGGCGACAAGGTTGCTTCGCTGGCGCTGTGGCTTGGGCCTGATCCGGTCACCATTGGTGATTACGCGGGGCAAGCGCTGACGATTGATTTTGTGGTGGCCGGCACGCCTGAGATAGTCGACCGCCGATTCACTGGCTATCTGGTGCAGCCCTCGTTTGATCCGGTCAGCAGAGTGCTGTCGTGCGAGGCCACCACGCGCTTGAGCGATACCATCGAAGCCATGGAGATTGAAGACATTGACCTAATGGTTGGTGGTCTTTGGTCTGATGATGTATTTGAAGCGGTCGATGGCCGCTCGCGCTGGGATTACGCGCAGGAGCGCATGAGCACACAGGCGTTTAGCCTGAACGTGGATAAAGCAGGGCAGCCGCGCCTGACCCCATGGTTCACTAATGCCGTGCATTACGAGTTCGCCCAGGGCAGCACGGTATTTCAGTCGGTTGATGTTGGCTTGTCAACGTTAAGCGACGCGGTCAACATAGTTGAGCTAGAAGTAGATTATCGATTCACGCGCTATCGTCAAAAAGATCAAGGCTATTCTTGGCTTCACCCTGGTACTTCCGGCAACCAGGGCTTGCTTGGGTTTCAGGCATGGCGCGCCAACTCTACAGAGCTGCCAGATGTTGAGATGGTTACCGCGGCGGTTGACTCTGCAGGTTGGTGGCTCAGCAACCCGGGCTGGTATCGGTTGTTCGGTGATCTGCCTAATGCGGACCCTCCGTGGTACAACAAAAATACTGACTTACTTCTTGGTGCCACCTTTACCGCTAGCGTTCGCTGGACCCAGCGCGTCATTGAGCAGTATCGCATTCGACTTGAAATACCTGCTGCGGTTGCTGCTGTCGATGAAGTGATTCAGCGCGAGCGATTTGTTCTCGATACCGACAGTAGCGACGATACCCTGTGGGACGAAAGCGGAGGCACCGCCGCCGGTGAGCCAGACGATGATCCGATAGACGAGCTGCCGCGCCGAGACCAAGGCCGCCTTGATGCAGCGCTTAGCTGCGCCCTAGCCATTTGCCAAGTTATCCTTTTAAAAGCGCAACGGGCCAACGTGATTACATGGCAGGTACCGCTGGCGCACGCGCTCCGGATCGACCTGGGGCAGCGTCTACGGTTGAATGATCAAGGCGCGCTTGTGACTGGGACCGTATCCGACTTGAAAGAAGAAATGGATATAGATTCCGGAGCTGCAGTATTGAGCATTAGCGTCTCAGTCAGTCGCGGTGACGCTGCGGGCATTGCTGATCCGTTGAATATACCAACCGCCCCGGTTTTTTCAGACGACCCAGCTGCTGCGTTTTCAGGTGTGCTGCCTACACAGATAGGGTTGCGGGCTGAAAGCCCTTTGTATGACGACGTGCTTGCAGGGTTTGCCGGTAGCTATTCGATCGGCAACGGAAACCCAGAGTTGCGCTACCCACGGCGTTTCGCAATCGATACGCCTGAAATCCCCGAGCAGTGGCGCGACGAGAATCAATCCGAGAAAGCCGTTGTTTATCGGGTAGCCCCGCCTTCAGACAAACTGGAACTCTGACATGTCTGTATCGATCGTTACTCGCCGCCAACGTATGGCTGGAGACCTGATTAAGGATCTCGCTGAGGCGCTTCCGGATGACAGGCAGCCACCAACGCTAACAAAGGAGCAGGCGCGGGGCGGCATCCCATCACGCCGTGGGTATTCGCAAAGTAATTACCAGCCCGGTAGCCAAGGCGGCACCGGCGGCATCGCCAGCCCCTTGATCGAAGGCGAAACAGCCCCGGCGCCACCTGTTGGCGATCCGGATGCGGTCATGACGGGCACGCCGCAACTCGACCGCACGTACTGGCCTGAAGGCCTGAAGAGCAGCGATGGGCTGTTCATCCTGCCGGCCATAAAGGAATTAGTAATGCGCGACGCAAATGGCGACAAGGTTTTGTTCCAGCTTGCCGATCCGTCCGCTGTTGAAGAGGAGGCGCCCTGATGAGCACCGTGCCACCGTGGGGCTGCCCCTGGCATGGCCTGGTAGTGAATGAGCAGCTTGAGCTGTCGACCGGGGAGTTTTTGCCTTGGTCTCTTGGGCAAGCCTTACCTGTGCAGATCGGCACGGCGTGCGAAATCCGCGTGCCTGGACTGCCTTTACCTGAAACCACCGAGGCGGACGCGCTCGCGGGGCGGCTGTGGCGAAATACTGCGCTGCTGGCTGGCTGCAGCCTACACGGTCGCGCTTTACCCTTTAATGCCTGGATCTACATTGCGCCAGATTCCAGCCCCTGGTTGGTCAAGCCGACCTTTAGCCCAGCCCTTGGCCTGCCCACATCGGGCAGCATTCGGATTGAGCGTTTCGGCGTACTGGGCGGCGCTCCCGAGATATACGAATACTCGCTAAGCCTGCCCGACTTTGAGCAAAGCGGCGATGGCCCGGCGGTGACAGGGGTGTGTCGGCACCACGTTAAGCCTGATGGATCGGGCGCACTATTCATGATCTATAACAGCCCATCTTCAGGGGATTCAAGCGCACCGCAGACGTGGACGCATCCATTGGGATTTTTTGAAATACGGCTTAGTGGGGCTCCTTCCGAATTAACCATCACCCTGGAAACGCTACGCTCACGCGATGAAACGATCTCGTCACCTGTTGAGGTGGTTAACAACCCGCCGCTGGTTGGGCTTGTGCAGGAGCTCGTGTCAGAAACTGAATACGAGGGCGAAGAATACCCGGTCTGCAACGGCACCTTTGAGGTGCGCAACGATCTTGTTATTCGGGCGGCCGATGAAGATGATCCGCCCGCTATCATTGAAGAGTTTAGGGTCGGGGCAGGCAGCAGAACGGTAGAGCACCCCGGCTACATCGTGTCGCTATTTTACGGCTCTGATGGCGGTATACATGAAGTGTCGGCAGGGCAGTCCTTTGCCAGCAACTGGAATGCCGACGCGCCCACGGTGGCGCAGCTGCAGCCTCAAATTGACAGCTACGGGGCCACACCAAACGACGTGACAGGCGCCTGTATGGCTATCGGCATTGTACCGGTGCAGCCGATTCGGTTTCGGATTGAGCAAACGTCCACCTTTGCCGCCACCGCTAGGCAGTTCTACCTGCTCGACGGTGAAGAGGTGGTATCGCGCACGGTCGAATATGAAGATACCCAGTGGGGCGCTACGCGCAATGATCCGGATGTGCCGTGGCCCGCATGGCTTGGTTACGTGCCGCCCGAATACCAAACCGCACGCTCGACCCGGCAGCAATATCCCAACGTAGATGAAACGTATCAAGAAGGCGTAAGCCTGAGCCGTACCAATTGGCCGCCCATGTTTGGCGTGGGCATGTTCGCTCTCACCAGTGCTGAAGAGACGGTGAGGCTGCTGACGATGCCTGCTTTCATCTCACGCGCGAACGATTTTCTGGAAGGCGAAGCAACTCACTACATTGATAACTGGATGTATGGCTTTGCTCAGTACAGCGGCGTGATGTTCGGCTGGCTTGATCATGCTCAATACACGCGCAAGGTCGTCCCGCGCAGCCCCTATTACAAGATCACAGCGGCAAACACCGCCTTTACTCCGGGCGGTGAGGCAACCCTAGCCCCCGTGGCAGAACAAACATGGAATCCAGGCAATGCGGGATACCCGCCGTTTTATGGCTCATGGAACCCTTTGAGCGGAGAGGCTGCGCGATCTGAGTACAGCCTGTGTTGGACTTAAACAGCATGAGGTATCTATGAACTTTGTGAATAACTATATGCAGCCGCTAGCTCTAGCCCAAGGCGCGCTGAGTGCCGAGCTATCGTTGCCGGATGGCGAATACACGCTCACGCTTGCAGACAGCACCAGCGTAGCAACACGCTGGGAAGTGCTAACGGCTACAGTGGTTTCTGGCATCGCCGCACTAGAGCGTGGGCTTGAGGGTACAGACGATCAGCCATGGCCAGAAGGCAGCGTGATTTATCAAGCTGTAACCGCAGGCGTGCTGGCAGGCTTGCAACAGCAGATTGCCGATCTGACAGCGCGTGTTACAGCGCTGGAGCCAGTGGTGCCACTGCATCCAGGCGAGCTGATTGCCGGTAATGCGTTTGGCGGTTACGCCTATGGCTATTCGCCGGATGGGCTTTCCAGTATCTCGCCAATTGGTGAAATTGGGGAGGGCTCGACGGTAATTCCCGGTGGAACGCCAGCAGTGGATGCAGAAGGCGAGATACTGGAGCTGGTTTGGTACAACACGAGCGCACCCTACTTGCGGCTTGCATACAGAGACCCGACCGCAGGCACTCCGGTGCCTGCATTTGATAGCTTCACGCTCGCAGGCTTTGTTTTTGCCGCAGATGATGCAGCTGTATACGGCGGTTTTGAGGGCGGCACGGCGGCTCTGCAATGGCCTTGCGCAACCAACCCGCTGCCCGAAGGCAAGCACAGCTTCAGCTTCAGCTAACCCCCGCAACCCCCTCAACAACTCATCGGAGATAGCCGCCAATGCAGCCGGCCCGTCTAGACCTGCGCGTCGATAAAGGCGCCACCTTCCGTGCTGTGCTGCGCATTATGCAGCCCAGCCTGATTTATAAAACCATCACCGCCATTGCGGCCACGGCCCCGGTGCAACTTACCGTAGCGCACGAACTGCCGACCGACTGGCCAGTATGGGTAGAGCAGGCCCAGCAGCTGCAAGCGCTCAACCGCGCCCCGCTGCGTAACACGCCCCACATGGCCCGCGTAATTGATGTCAGCACCATTGAGATAAACACCATTAATGCGGCTGGCACCAATGCCAAAGGTGGCCAACTGATCTATCAGGCGCCGCTTGATCTAGCCGGCGCGACTGCTGTGCTGCAGTTGCTGGAAGATGGGGCAGAGGTAGGCACGTTGCCGGTGACGGTGAATGCTGGTGGCTGGATCGAACTCAACATCAATGCGGCAACCACCGAGGCTTTCGACTGGACTGTTCGCGAATACGTGTTGGACGTGACCATGCCCGGCGGTGAAGTGATACGTGCCTATGCTGGCGCTGTCAGCGTTGAGGTGGCTGGCGCTAATGCCGGTAAGGTGTGCCAGGGCTTTGCGGTACTGGCAGGCGACCGTGGGCCAGCCGGGCCAACCATCACAGGCGCAGCGATTGATGAAGACGGCCATCTGATCATCACCCTGCAAGACGGCACCGAGATTGACGCCGGTGTGATTGATCGGCCTTGGGGCACCATACAGGGTGACATCACGCAGCAGACTGACCTGATGACTCGGCTTGGCCTGAAGGTTGATAAAGACACCTATGATGCTTTAGTGCTCGCGGTGAATAACGCGCTGGCTGATCGGTATACGAAGGATCAGGCGGATACGCTGTTAGCAGGCAAGGTTGGCGGCGACGATTCACGCCTGATTGACTCGCGGCCCCCAACAGGTGGTGCTGGTGGCGTACTGTCTGGCACCTATCCGAACCCCGGCTTTGCAGTAGATATGGCCACGCAGGCAGAACTCAATGCTGTGGAAGCAGCAAAAATAAACTTATCTGCCATCGCCGACAACCTAACCACCAATGACCCGCAGCGGCCGCTGAGCGCAAACCAAGGGGTGGAGCTGAAGACGCTGATCGACAACATCGAGACGCTGCTCAACTCCGACAACATCAACTTGGATACTCTGCAGGAAATTGTCGATTTCATAGAGCTTAACCGCGCGACCTTGGACACGCTCGGTATCGGTAATATTGCAGGGCTGCAAAACGCGCTTGATGCCAAGGTCGATAAGGTCGCCGGTAAGGGGTTAAGCACTGAGGACTACAGCACGGGCGAGAAAACCAAGCTCGGGGCGCTACCCACCAATGCAGCGCTGACAGCGACGCTTGCGGACAAAGCTAACGACGACGATGCCCGGTTCACTGACGCCCGCGAATGGACAGCAACCGAAGTACCACAACAGGAAGCCGAAACAGGCACGGCAACTACAGCGCGCAAGTGGACTTCGCTGCGGGTAAGGCAGGCTACTACGGCGTGGTGGAATAGCATCACCTCAGCATGGGGCAGGGGCTTTGTCGCCAGCGCTGATGCTGCCGCGGGGCGGAGTGCACTGGGGCTGGAAAGCATGGCAATTCAGTCAGCTTCAAATGTGTCGATTACCGGGGGCAGCGGAAGATTCTCTTCTGCTTGGACCCCGCTTAGCGCAGCCAGGGCTTCAGGTAAGGGATCTGTGCTAGATCTTAGAAAAAGCACTGACCCCAACAGCTACTTTTCCGTTTTTTCCAACACATCGTCGGCTGCTCTTGATGCGTCATTTTTGGCGTATGCCCACGATCGACCTAGCGTACCCAGCCTGCAGTTAATCGGAGACTCTAACGTAGGGACCGACACAGGGTCTGTGGCGGTTATAAACCTATCCTCACGCGTGGGCGATGAGGTAGTTTCAAACCGGCCCCTTTTCTCGATAGCTAATTACACGCTGACGCGCCTAACGATATTTGCAGATGGGTCTACTGTATGCGTGGCACCCATCAGGCCAGGCGCTTACACCGTCGCCACCCTGCCAGCAGCTGCTTTGGCTGGCGCCAATGCATACGCTACAAACGGGCGTAAATCGGGCGAAGGCGCAGGCGCAGGAACCGGAGTGCCTGTTTACTACCAAGGCGGGTGGAAGACTTATTACGACAACACAATAGTGCAAGCATAAGGAGCAAGGTTATGAGCATCGCAGAACAAAGAGTCCCAAACGAAATACTCATTCGCTATGCGGAAGACGGCACTATTGCGGGAGCGCATGTCGCCTTCTTGAATTTACTAAAGCGAGACGGCGTAGAAATAAGCAGAAGCATTGACGGCCCATATCCAATTGGAAGTGTTGAGTTCCCAGCTGATTTGATACTGGCTCAAGCTCTGATCGACGCACTAGAAACCATCGAGCAGCTCAATGCGAATAAGGCAGTACTGGAAAGCCAGTTGACGGCTCATGATAGCGCAGAAGGGTAGGGTTGCCGGCACTGCAAACATCATAGGCGATATAACTAGGAATTTCAGGACAAGGCCACATGAAATATTACAGCGTGAAATACAAGTCAGGCCGCATCCACCCCGGTACACAGGAGTTCTGGAAAATCACCATCGACTCTAAGTACGAGGTTGACGACGGGTTGCTGGAGCACGAGAAGTTGCACGTCCAGAACTGGTACGCAGTGACGATATTGTGCTTGTTGCTTGTCGGAGCGCTGGCCTATTGGGTAGCGCCCATTACCGGCTGGCTGGCCGTGCTCGCACCCTTTGCCAAAAAGGCGCTGTACCGAACCAAGTGGTTCCGCGTGTGGGAAGAATTGCGCAGCTACAAGGCGCAGATCAAGCTCGGTGTTGGTCCCGGTCTCCCTTATGGAAGCAACGAGTTCGCTGTACAAGCAATGATCGGCCACGGCATGGACGAAGACGACGCGCGTAAAGCGCTTGGGTAGGGTTTCCGGTACTGCAAACATCACCGGCGATATAACTAGGAATTTCAGGACGACTCACAATCCCTGTGAGAATTGGTGTTGATACTGCCGCCACCGTCCTGAGCTGTCATCCCCGCACGATCAAAATGCTGACCATTTCACATACCGCCCTTGAGGCGGTTTTTTATTGCCTGGAGTTTATATGTCACTCGGAAGCAAGCAACGCCGCTTTACCAAAATGATTGGCCTGCTGATCGAATACGCCTACCAGAACGGCTATGAGCTGACCTTTGGTGATGCCTACCGCGACCCGCGCTTGCATGGGCATGTTGGCGAAAAGAAAGGGTATGGCGCTACTAACAGCCTGCACAAGCAGCGACTGGCCGTGGACTTCAATCTGTTTCGCGATGGCACGTTTCTTCAGCAGACGGATGATCACAAACCCTTGGGCGAGTATTGGGAATCGCTGGGTGGCTCATGGGGTGGCCGGTTCAATGACGGGAACCATTACTCGCTTGAGCATGAGGGGCGCAAATGATCGCTAAGTACAAGTTACTGATCCAGATCGGCGGAGCTCTGGCTCTGGCTGCCGCCCTGGTCGGCCTTGGTTATTGGGTCGGCTCCAGCTGGACCGGTGCGGAGTGGGAAGCGAAGTACGAAAAAAGGGAAGGGCAGTACAAAGAGGCGGGCAGGCTTGCCGAACAGCAGGCCCGATCAGAAGAGACGCGGCGTGCTGCCGCTGTAGAGGGGATACGACGTGATGCGAGAGAAAGGATTGATCAGGTTGAAGCTGATGCCGCTGATGCTAATAGTACTGCTGTCGGGCTGCGCGACCGAGTTGTCGAGCTATCCCGTCGTCCCGCCCGCTGTCCTGCCGTTGACGATGGAGGCCAGGCAGAGCCAGACAAAGACAAACTGCGGCTCGGAATCGTGCTCGAGCAGATGGAAGCGGAAGGGCGACGAATGGCTAGAGCTGCTGACGAAGCCGTAGTGGCCGGACTGACGTGTGAAGAGCAGTATGATTCGCTTCAGTCAAACGGGCAGTAAATTGCCTCGTGGGGGAATAATGGTGCTTTCGTTTCCCCCAACACCCCCTAACCACGCTATAGCAACATCAATGAAACGGCTATATATGGGCGTTATAAGAAATCGGAAGTCCGTGCCAGAGCGGTCGAAAACGGATTCGAAATCCGTTGAACTGGCGGCAGGCGCCGCACAGGTGAGGTCGTACAGTACGCGCAAAACCCCTCCGCAAGTCATTGATTATAAACAGTGCGAAACGCTCAGAATGCTGGAAAAAGGCCGCATGAAATAAACCTGTTTCCCTTTCAGATCAATTGCTTATTCGGGCAGCGCCGCCTGCATGGGGTGCAAGGGGTCGAGTGTTCGAATCACTCCGTCCCGACCAAACAATTAAAAATCCAGTCACTTTGAGGTGGTTGGATTTTTTTGTGCGCGCTTGTTTTTCCATCGACAAGACTGCTCGGTTTCAGTGCTGAGATATATTCGTATGGATATCAGTATTGCCCATTCGGCGGCTTGATCAGCAATAGGCAGGAAGCCTCACCCGTTGGCTGCTACAATCCGCGCTAACATCATCCAAGAGGAACTTTCATGGCTACTAATCGCTCGCGTCGTTTGCGCAAAAAACTCTGTGTTGACGAATTTCAGGAATTGGGTTTCGAGCTAAATCTGGAATTTAAAGATGATTTGGAAGTTGAGGACGTTGATAATTTCCTCGATCAATTTTTGACTGAAGCTATGGACGCCAATGGGCTGGATTACGTTGGCACTGAAGGCTTCGGCATAGTTTGCCTAGATGAGCGTGGCTCTGTCAGTGAAGAGCAGCGTGCATCCGTCGAAGCTTGGCTGAAGGGCCGCAGTGAACTGGCAGTTGTCGAAGTAAGCCCGCTGCAGGATGCTTGGTATCCAGAAAAGCCGATTTCTCCGGCAGCATGAAGTCATTCCAAGGCCATCCACTGAGATGGCCTTTTTTATGAGTCTAAACAAATGCTTGGCGGAGCGATCCAATAAATTTCCGTCTCCTGCCTCTCACGGTAATCTGCGATAATTCCAGCACCTGTTTATATTAGTTCGACGGTCTTTGAACCAAAGCGAGATGCATACCATGCTGAATACATTCCAAATCCTGCGAGCCATTTTTGCGCTAATGATCGTACTCGCATCTTCGTTGGCTTGGCCGGGCGGCGACTCGCCTGTTGGCCTATGGAAGAGTATCGATGATGTCAGCGGCAAGCCGAGGGCCCTGATACGCATAAGCGAAGAGAGCGGCGCTCTACAAGGCACTATCGAACAGGTATTTCCCCAACCCGGTACAGAGGCAAGCCCCACATGCAAGGCATGTGAGGGCGAAAACAAAGATATGCCCGTGGTCGGGCTGACCATATTGACTGGTTTGGTTAGGGAAGGTGAGGAATATACCGATGGCCATATTCTCGACCCAGAGAATGGCAAGGTGTATCGCAGTAATGCTCGACTGATCGAGAACGGCAATAAGTTAGAAGTGCGCGGCTATATCGGTATGCCTGTACTCGGTCGCTCCCAAACCTGGATACGGCAGGACTAAACGCCAGTGACCGCACCTACGCTCAAATATCTCAGCGGTTACAGCCCCAGCCTGCAACAGCAGGTGCAACAGCTAGTTGAACGCGATCAGCTCAGTACCTGGCTTGAGCAGCGTTACCCAGCACAGGATCAGCACCCGATCCAAACCGATGCCGCACTCTACGACTACACTCAGCGCCTGAAGCAAAGACACATGCGCAGTAGCGATCCGGTCAGTAAGGTGTTTTTTGATACCCGCATGCACGTCATCGATAACGCACTGGGCCAGCATCAGTTTGTCAGCCGAGTGCAGGGCGGTAAGCTAAAACGCAAGAATGAGATCAAGGTATCGGCGCTGCTCAAAACCTTGCCGGAGCCTTTGCTGCGCATGGTCGTGGTACATGAACTGGCACACCTGCGCGAGAAGGAGCACAACAAGGCCTTCTATAAGCTGTGCCAGCACATGGAGGTGGACTATCACCAACTGGAGCTGGATCTGAGGTTGTTTCTAACGCTGCGGGGCTAGAGGGAGCATTACATTCAGTGTCTTGAATGGAGATTCATCCTCTCTATGCGCACCAGCATCTTATCGTAGATATCGCTGCAAATGCCTCATACACAAGCCTCGACCTTCGGCCTAAATACCACTGGACGCCAAACGCTGAGCAAACCAACAAAGGCAATGGCTGCGCCCACCCAGAGTGGGGCACGTAGGCCGTAACCTTGCTCGATTACCGCGCCGCCGGCCCAGCTACCAAACGCCAGACCTGCCGTGATCACCGATGTATGTAAGGTATTGACCATCGCAATAGGCTCGGCAGCTTTCATCACTCGCGCTGCCATGGCTGGGTTCAGCGCTACACCGGTCAAACCCAACGCAATAAAACAAACTAGGTTGAGCCAAGTGTGTTCACCGGCCAGGGCAAAACCAGCTAGCACCAAGACCATCAATGCTAAACCCCAGCCTAGGGCAGACATGGTATGACGATCGGCAATTCGGCCAACAAGCGTGTTACCCAGCAAATTCGCTACGCCATATAACGCGAGCAACGGGGCCACATGGCCAGGCTTTACGCCAACTTCTTCGATCAAAATGGGCGTGCAATAGCTAAATGCTGCGAATGTGGCACCGATGATCAGGCCGCTAGTGAGATAAGCACCCCACAAACTGCGGTTCTTTAACTGAGCCCACTGGCTACTCAACGGCGGTTCGCCGCCAGGAGTAGCAGTAGGGAGGCGTAAAGCGGCGATTGAAGTGCAAATTACCGCCAGTAGCACGACGATCCAGGCGCTGACACGCCAGCCAAAATGTTGCTCAACCCAGGCCGTCATCGGAACGCCAGCGACGGGAGAAAGCATCAGGCCGGCCAGTACCACTGAGATGGCGCGGCCCCGGTCATGTTTTGCCACTAGGCCCGCACATATCGTAATGGACAGGCCAATGCAGGCTGCGCTGGACACACCCATAGCTACTCTCGCTACTGCCAGGATCAAGTAGCTCTGCGCCGCAGCTGCCAGTGCGCTAGCGCAAACATAAAGAACCAATAGCCCAACCAAGGCGCGCTTATTGCTCACGCGCCGAGCCAGCAACATTATAGTGACCGGCGGACCACCTAACGCCATCCCCACGGCATAGAAGGCAATCAGGTTGCCGACCTCGGCAAGGCTTACCGAAAAGGCCTCGGCCAGGGCGGGCATCATGCCCGCTACCATAAACTCGGCAGTGACCAACGAGAAGATAGTTAACCCTAACAGATAGACTGTAGAGGGCAGTTTAGAGCGGTGGGTCATGGATGCCTCGGGGAGAATTTCGCCCGCCACCCTAGGCAGTGATAGCTTCAGGGTCAAGCGACTTTTGGTGTTATTGGTATTTGGGAGTGGGGCGTTAGACAACCGACCGAGAGGTCGGGTGTTTGCTTAACATCTGACGGTTCAAACATCCCAGTAAGGACGCTCGCCAATTGTCTGGAAAAGATGCTGCAGAAACGCGGCGACCTTTGAGGAGCGCAGGCGATTTTCTGGATAAATCACGTGTATGCCTTCCAGTGTCGGTTCGCCAGACGCTTCAAACTCAACCAGTATGGGCAGCAAAGTACGTTCACGCAGCGCCTCATACAGCAGCCAGGTGGGAAACAACACGACGCCCTGGCCTTGCAGCGCTGCAGCAACCAGGCTTTCGGCGTTGTTACCGTAAAGATTGCCCTTAACGTCATAACGTTGAAACAGCTCAGGGTCTGCAGGCTGGCGAAAGTACCAGGGCTGGATGCCGCGGGTGCCTTTGTAAACCAGGCAGTTGTGTTGCGCCAATTGGTCTGGGTGCGATGGCTCACCGTGCCGCTCGATATAGGCCGGCGCAGCACAAGCAACAAAGCGTTGGGGTGCTAGCTTCCGCGCAACCAAACTGGAATCCCTTAACGCACCAACACGTATAACCACATCTGCGCCTTCTTGTACCGGGTCGATAAAGGCGTCGCTTAAGGTCAGCTCGACATCCAGTGCCGGGTGCTGCGATTGCAACTCCGCCAGCAACGGGGCGATATGCCGTTGACCAAAGGCCACAGGCGCGTTGATACGCAATAACCCGCGCGGGCCGCTTGCGCCGCTGCTGACCTGCTCATTGGCCAGCTCTAGATTCTCCAGTATCTGCCTCACATCCTGGTAGTAGCGCTCACCGGAATCGGTCAGGCGCACGGCGCGGGTATGCCGGAACAGCAGGCGCTGGCCTAGGTGCTTTTCCAGGTTGGCAATATGCCGCGATACCGAAGAGGCGGGCAGGCTGAAGAATCTTGCGGCCTCAGCGAAGCTTCCCGTCATGGCGACACGTACAAACAGGCGTAGCGCGAGCAAGCTGGGCGAGTTGTCCAAAATGCAATAGTCCTTTGTGATTTGCACGGATTGTAGCAATAACAGCTGCGCATTACGCTTGCCGGCTTAAGTAAAGGAGGCGGTATGCAACAGGCAATTATTTTGCTGATGGTGTTGGTAGCAGGCATGGGGCTGTCGGTGGAGGCAGGACTGCTGGGTCCGCTTGGCGAGCAGGTTGGTCATCTTTCCGCCACCTTGTCGATTTTTCTGGTCGGTGCACTGCTGCTGTCGCTTGTGTTGGTATTCACTCGGCGGCGCCTGCTTGGGCAGCTTTTTACGCAGCCTCGGTGGATGTTGACCGGCGGCATTCTTGGGCCGATCTACGTCATTATTCTGACCATCGCCACGCCGCTGGTGGGCGTCGGTATGACCATGGTCGGCATCCTATGCGGGCAGGTCGCAGCCAGTCTGCTGATTGATCATTTCGGTCTGCTCGGCAGCGAAAAGCGTGCAGTAGATGGTTATCGCGGCTTGGCACTGGTGATAATTTTTGCTGCCCTTTGGTTAATGTAAAAGGAGAGATAACGCATGTTACCCATTGTTTTTGCATTGCTATTATTAGGCGGCGCTGTACTCGCAGCACAATCTTCGATCAACGGAAAACTCGGCGCGCAGACAGGGGTAGTCGAAAGCGCCTGGCTGACCTTCGCTATGGGTGCGGTCATCACCTTCCTGCTGATGTTCTTCTTTGAATCGCCGAAAGAAGCGACCTTGTTCACTGTACCCAAGTGGCAGCTAATTGGTGCGCTGTTTGGCGTGGTCTACATGTTGGCCATTGTTTTTGCTGTGCCACGCGTGGGCACGGCAGCGGCGACTGTGGCGGTGATTTCAGGCCAATTGCTGATGAGTCTGCTGATTGATCATTTTGGCTGGCTCGGCAACAACCGTTTGCCGCTAGATCCATCGCGTTATCTGTCGATGGCCCTACTGATAGGGGCGCTGACGCTGATTTATCTGAGCCATCGCAGGCGGGCGTTTCGGCTGGCCGCTGCTGAGTAAAACCAAAGCACTAAGTAACAACCAAACATCAGCATAAGCTCACAACCATGCAGGACATAGGCGTCGCTTATGTCTCATGCGGTATCGCATCCCAGCACTACACTGAGTTCTGCCCGACTGGGCGCAAGTATCCAAACAATAATAATGACTCAGGAGATAGCCAATGCGTTCTGGTACCTATAAAAAAGGTGGCGCTTCATCAACGTCATCACGCCCGATTTTAACGACCCTGGCATTCGCCGTTGCCGGATCGCTCGCACTGAGCGGTTGTTTCGGCAATGACAGCGACGATGATGACGATACCATCGAGCCTACCAGCGCCAAAATCAACCTCGCCAATGGCGAAGTTCAAGGCTTGGTCGAAGACGACACGCTAATCTGGCACGGCTTGCCCTATGCCAAACCGCCCGTTGGTGATTTACGCTGGAGAGCTCCGCTGCCACCTGAAAACTGGACGGGGACTCGCGATGCCACGCAGCGTCACGCGGAATGCGTGCAAGCGGAAACCACCACACGCTGGCAGCGTACCTCTACCATGGTTGGCGACGAAGATTGCTTGATCGCCGATGTGTATCGACCCAACCGCGCCGGATATCAGGGCGAAAAGTTACCGGTGTACGTTTGGATCCATGGGGGCTCAAACAACTTTGGTACCGCCAAGCAGTACGATGGCCGGGCCTTGGTAAAGAACTCAGATGTGGTGATGGTGGTGTTGCAATACCGCCTCGGACCCTTGGGCTGGTTCTTCCATCCTGATGTGCAAACCGGCGGCGCGGACCCGCTATCTGATTCTGGTAACTTTGGCACCCTGGACACCATCCAGGCATTGAAGTGGGTTAAGGCAAATATCGCCGACTTTGGCGGTGATCCCGATAACGTCACCATCACAGGCGAATCTGCCGGCGCACATAACGTGCTTAACTTACTGGTATCGCCTGAAGCAGACGGCGGTCTGTTTCACCAGGCGGTATCGCAAAGCGGTGCGATGACAACACGCAGCACCAGCAATGCGCGCACTGCGACGAATAACCATATCGAATGGCTGATTCGTTTGATTGAGGATCGCAAGACGCCCGCTACGCCAATCAGCCCAGCGCAAGCAACTCAGATGCGCCAGGATATGGAGGTTGCCGGCACACTGAACGCCTACCTGCGCGCTGCTCAAGGCCGCGACCTTTACCAGGCCGTATTCAACTACAGCCAGTTGAGTTCATACGGCGGTATAGAAGACGGCACCGTTATCCCTGTTGGTGGCTGGTTACCCGCGTTCACCTCCGGGGACTTCAACAATGTGCCGGTGATACTCGGCGCAAACGAGTACGAGCAGAAGTCGTTCATGCCACTGTATGGCGGAGCACTAAAGGCAACCGTAGGCGGCACTATCCCGTCCGCTGCAGGTAAGAGCTGGCTCGACCTCTTAGATGTCGCCTTTGAAGGTACTCAGACACTTGATGATGTTCTGCCCACCCAAAAAGACAAAGACACCTACGAAATTACTGGCTATAACGGCGGCCGTGCCTGGCGCGCGAAGTATGTAGATGAACTAGCGCGCGTGATTACCACGCATCAGCCTGCTACGTACGCTTATGACTTCCGCTGGGGCACTCAGTCTGGTCCGGCACCATTCAATTTCATCTATGGCGCGGGACATGCCTCGGAAATTTCGTTCTTCCATGGTGCCGGTGAGGGGCTGTTCAATCTACCCTTTACCACACAGAACGAACCTGGCCGCAAGGACTTGCAGAACGCAATGATGGATTATCTTGCGGACTTCGCGCGTGGAGGTAATCCAAACGGCGAGTTCAGCAAAAACGAGCTGGCTTGGCAGCCCTGGTCCAATACGGCAGGCGCCGACAAGGTGATCGTGTTTGATGCCACCGACTCAGCCACCGATATCAGCATGTCCAACGAAGGTTTGACCTTGGATGGTGTTAACACCGCTTGGATCGCGGCAATGACAACACTCGGGCTAACACCGACCGAACAAGGTGCACTGCGTACTTTCTTTGGGCAGTCGGCGAGCTACTCCAACCCCTAATCAGCAACGCCAAAAGCAAAACGGGACCCTAGGGTCCCGTTTTTTTTGAAACTGATCTAAGAGCCTATAAACCCTTCATCGACCCGCAGCTTCCGCCCGTTTGAAGTGAGCTTCCAGCGCTGTATTAACTGGCTCCGGGGCTTCGAGGCTAGCTGAGTGTCCGGCGGCCTTGATGACGATGCATTGCCCATTCTGTACGCCTTCGGCTATCTGCTCCGAAAGGTCGATGCTGTAAGCGTGGTCTTCCTCGCCCGCAATCGCCAAAACCGGCGCCTTGATGAGATGCAGTTCATCGACCACGCTCTGACGCTCGACTACCGCTTCGGCTGCAGCGCCAATTTCGTGCGGTAGCGCGCCCATTCGGCTGCGCCAGGTTGATCGCAGAGTGGCCTGCGACTCGGCAGCAAGCGTAGTATCGCCAAACATGGTGTACATGAGTTGATCCATTACCGCTCCCGTACCGTGATCCTTCAAGGCCTGAACCAAGGGACGATATTGCTCAGTGTTGTGCTCTTTATCGGCGGACGAACCCACGGTCGTCACCGAGCGTACTAGCTCCGGATACCGTGCCCCCAAGCGCAACGCAACAAAGCCTCCCATGGAATTACCGACCATATGCACAGGGCCCAACTCCAGGCTTTTGATCAGTGCTGCTGCATCATCGGCAAGCGCATCCATGCCGTATTCGCCGTTTTTAGGATTGGATGTAAAACCGTGACTGCGCTGGTCATAAGCGATCACCCGGTAATGCTCGGAAAACTGCTCTACCTGATGTTCAAACATGCGATGGTCAAAGAACAGCGAATGCGCGAGCAGTATGGCCTGGGCGCCGTGGGGGCCAGTGTCTTGGTAGGCGATCTCTACGCCATTTAACTCAATCATCGGCATAACATAAACTCCCTGATGCGAAGAAGGAGAGAGCAGCGATCATAATCGGCACGCGGACTCTCTGGCCGGTATATATGTGACAACGGCATGACCCCGTTCGTTTCGAGCGCCCAGGCAGAGCGACTAAAAGTTCTGCGGCATTCGCCTAAGCTGTTAGCTACTGGATTACGCTGACAGCGCGTTCAACCTGGCTTATTTTGGCGGCATCTGGGTTGCCCTGAACGCGGGCAGCAATCCGCCCCTGTGTGTCCAAAACAAACACAAACGCACTCGTACTGTCACGCGGAACGTCCAAAGCGGCTTCAAGGCTGGACTCATTTAATAGCCAGGTCTGGTCATGATACCGCTCTGGTATTTTTGCCTTGGCGCGGCCAATCGCATCTTCCTCGCTCATAAAGAATGGCAGATCGATCGCCAATACATCACGGATGCGCACCATGTTGGGATCAATGTTTTCACGCAACGCGTTGGCCCATAAGCGGGTGTCTTCGGCGGCATCCTTGCTCGGGGTGACGATAAGGATGGTTGGCTGGCCGATCAGTTGCGTTGACTTGATTTGTGCGCCTGTCAGCACGGTCGCCGTGAATTCGGGAATAGGAGTGCCTGACAATTGTGACCAAACCTGCAGGGGAGCCAACGCTAACAGTGTGAGGGCAAGAGTGAGGGAATGCTTCATAAGGTTTTTGCCTTTGTATTTGCCACAGGCAGCTTACGCTAACACGTGAGGCACCAATAACTAGCCGAGGCCGCTCAGGGCTAAGCTATAGGTGGCGAGTCTGTTTCAGCAAGCAGGGCACTAAACATTTGCGTATCCAAGGGGCGGCTTAAAAAATAACCCTGCCCTTCATCGCAGGAGACAGTTCTTAGCCACTGCAAATGTTCAGCGGTTTCGATGCCTTCGGCAGTTACCGTAAGAGACAGCGCACGGCCCAGGCCGATCATCGCCTCAATGACAGATTTATCTTCTTCGCTGTTGGCTAGCCGGTTGAGAAAACTCCGGTCAATCTTGAGGCCGTCAAACGGGAACGTACGCAGGTTATTGAGTGACGAGTAACCTGTACCAAAGTCATCCATGGTGATGCGTATACCTAGTGCCTTCAGGGCTTTCATGGTCTCGAGGGTGCCCGCCGCATCTTCCAGCATGGTGCTTTCGGTAACCTCAAGCTCCAGCCGAGTAGGATCTATGCCCGTTTTCACCAGGTTGTTTTGAATACGCTCTACAACGTTGCTGCGCTTGAATTCGATCGGCGAGAGGTTGACGGACACAAACAGCCCTTCAGGCCAAGTTGCCGCGTGATTGCAGGCTGTTTCAAGTACCCGGTCGCCTAGTGGAACAATCAGACCGCTGTCTTCAGCAATAGGAATGAACATATCCGGCGGTATAAGCCCTCGAACTGGGTGCTGCCAGCGCACTAACGCTTCAGCACCCACCATCTCACCGTCAGAAATGCGGTAGCGCGGCTGAAAGTGCAGGCGTAATTCGCCGTGCTTGATCGCAAAGCGCAGATCACTCTCCATACGCCGACGCTCAATGATCTTTTCATTCATGTCACCGGCGTAAAAGCGCCAAGTACTGCGTCCGGCAGCTTTAGCTTCATACAGTGCAATATCGGAGTAGCGGAGCAGCTCTGCTACCTCGCGGCCATCATTGGGCGCTAGTGCGATGCCAAAACTGGCTCCTACGAAGACCTCTTGCTCTTCGACTTTAATTGGCTGCTCAATAGTCTCGATCATGCGGGCGCACAAATCTTCAATTTCTTCTTGTGAGCCCATGGCATCCAGCACCAGAATAAACTCGTCGCCGCCCACCCGTGCCACCAGATCTCCGTTGCGTACACAGCCAGACAGCCGCTTGGCTACTAAATCCAGGACTAGGTCGCCGACTGCATGACCCAACAGATCATTCACCGGTTTGAACCGATCAAGGTCCAGGCTAATGACCACCAGCGGGTTATCTGCTGCGCTCAAAGAAGACAGTTTTTGCTCCAGGAAGGCTTGCAGGCGCGTGCGGTTGGCTAGACCGGTCAACGGGTCGTGCTGAGACAGAAATTCAATTCGGCGTCGAGATTCCACCTCTTCAGTTACATCCGTTGCGGTGCCGCGAAGGCCGCCGCTCGCGATGGCGCGTGCCGAAAGGCGGGTGATGCGCTCACGCCCCTGGTCATCAAAATAATGACACTGCAAAGCAAGACAGGATTTACGGGGCGGCGTGCTCAACCAATGGGAGATGGTTTCTACCTCGGTGTGCAGCAAATCATCAATCACTTTGCCAATCCAACTCACTTTTGCCAGCCCGGTTACGGTTTCAAAACGTTCGGACAGATAGGTAAAGCGGCCGTCGCCATCCACCTCCCAGACCCAGTCTGAACTGGCTTCGACTACATCGCGAAATCGCTCTTCGCTAGTTGCAAGCGCAGCTTCGCTGCTTTTAAGAGCCGCGTAACCAGCATCAAAAGCCTTAGCGGCAATGGTAGTACGACGCAGGATGACCCAGGTCATTAGGCACACAATCAAAGCTGCGAAGATGACCAAAGGCAGGGCTAATTCCAGTAAACGTGTGCTGGGTTTTTCTGGCGTCCAATAAAGGCTGCCTGCCGCACCGCTTTTTCCCAGCGCCAGAGTAGATCCCGCGCTGACTTCTGCAGCGGTGGCGATGTGCAGGTTTTCAACGCCATACGTTGTACCGAGTTGGTCGAGCATGGCGTTGTCGAGGAGAGTAACGAAAATCAGCACCGAAGGCAGTCGCTTGTCGGGCAACACCATGGGGTCAGAGCCTGGGCCAATCGCAATTGCCGCGAGCAGGGCAGGCACACCATTGATAGTGATAAATTCGCTTATTGGCGTTTCAGCATCTGCAACGCTTCGCGCGCGCTCAACAAATGGCAGAGCTGGCTGGGCCAGCCATTGTGACGCCTCAACAGGTGCCATCTCGCCCTTGATCACCGTGTAAACGGTGCGGTCCAGATCGTCTATTACGAAGAGGCCATCAATGGCAAAGTCAGTGTAGAGCGTAGGCCCTATGTTTTCTCGCACGAACGCCCAATCGGAATCTACTTGCAGGTGAAGGTGCGTATAGGCTTCGCCCCAAATGCCGTAGTCGCTGAGTATCGTAACCAAGGATTTTTCTAATGATTTAACCGCTGTTTCTGTATGAAACTCGCTCTCTTGGGCCTCAATACGGTCCAGGTCCTTGGCGATGTAAACCAACAGATAGCTGGTGAGTACAAATATCGCCACCAGTAGAAATACAAACTTGAAGAGTGAGTGCCGTATTAGCGTTGCGCTTGATTGAGTAGGCGGGGCAGTAGAATTATAGGGGGGAGGGCTCGGCATCTGGGTTCACTCGTAAAACAAGGGGCGATAATCCGGTTATCGGCCGAATCCGCGTGATATTAAGGTGCTACTTACTACATTCATCGGCTGTTGACGCGAAATGCAGCTAAAAGCGTTCTCACAGCTGGCGCCGACGCTAAAAATTGCGCGCCAAATGCTCCACGGTGACGGTACCCAATCGCTCGATCAGCAGGGCAAGAGTCACATCAATATGGTGAGGGCAAAGGAATGCTTTATAGGGTATTTTGCCTTTGTATTTGCCATAGGCAGCTTACGCTAACACGTGCGTTACCGACCAAGTAATTGACTCTACAGGAGTGAAACCCAAAATACGCTTGCGCGTGGCCAGGCTGTCGCGGACAAGCTTATTCAAAGCAACAGCATCGGCGATTGCCAAAATGTAACACCTCTCCCAACTGGGTCTTCGTAACCGTTTGCTCGTGAACTTCTGAAAGCTAAGGTCCTCCTAGTCTTTACACGCATAAATGACGATATCTCGTCATCGCCTTATTTCTATAAGACGTCACGATCTCTAATTCGTGTTTTTAGGAGGAATAAATGGCCACGCAAATGATCCAAAACCATACGTATATCGACGGTAACCAAATTGCGTTTTATGAGCAGGGTTCTGGTAGCGCTGTAATTCTGATTCACGGTATTCCGACGAATAGCCTCATGTGGCGCAACATCATTCCTCAACTTGCGAAAACTCATCGCGTCATCGCGCCTGACCTTCTCAATTACGGCGAATCCGCAAAGCCTGAAAATGCTGATGTGTCGATCAATGCCCAGAGCCACATGCTGGCAAAGTTCATGGACTCTATAGGTGAACGGAACGCTGACATCGTAGGTCATGACATCGGCGGCGGTATCGCTCAGCTTCTGGCGGTCAATTATCCAGAGAAGGTTAGCAAACTCGTTTTGATGGACAGCATCTGTTTTGACTCATGGCCCATACCCGAATTTGAGCCTCTACAAGAGTCAGGTGCAGAGTCAGAAATGAGCTTGAATGATTTCCTGGACATGATGCGTGGCTTCCTGCCGAAAGGCGTTAATGACAAAAGTGTCATGACTGAGGAACTCATTGATCAATACCTCAAGCCCTGGTCATCTGAAACTGGGAAAAAAGCGTTTTTCAGGAACCTAAGGAAGGTCTGAAAAAGACTTCCTGAAAAGGTAAAATGCGTCAGCGCCATTTTCGAGACCACCGCATGAAACAGATGAGCTTTGCAGACGCCGAATACGCTGGTAAACGTAAGCAGACCCGCCGTGAG